>Ga0116179_1000067_pt1 | contig 74630 bp, 65 predicted proteins | sample AD_UKC071_MetaG_FD_89751 | JGI IMG/M metagenome (GOLD analysis project Ga0116179, IMG submission 89751) | Active sludge microbial communities of municipal wastewater-treating anaerobic digesters from USA - AD_UKC071_MetaG | ecosystem: Engineered > Bioreactor > Anaerobic > Digestate | place: USA...
GAATTATTTCCATGAAGATATCACCTCTCGAGTAGTCTTTTCGGAGATTACTCGTCCTTGGCAGGACGGTGATATCTTCTCTTTTTGTCTGTAAAACTCCTACAATAACTTTACACTAACCAGTGTTCCCACCGCTGCAGGCAACCGGCAGGTAGATGAAGGTTAATGACCAGGCCTTAAGTTTTTACCGGGCGGGCTTTGGCGTAAGTCCTGTAAACTTTACTGACTTCCACTGGAATTGTTTCACCAATAAGGGAGCCGGCGCCCTCGATGTCCAGGATAAACCCGTTGACCCTGGCGATACCGTCATTAACATTGGAAACATGCGGTTCCTCCACCTTTACTTCCAGAACTTCGCCGGGTTTTACCGGAAAGGTATGGGTCTGGACACCTTCGTTATCCTGCAGGGGGCGGATAGTAACAGACTCGATATGGTGGCTGGCGGAACCTCTGATGTAAAGATTTTTACCGGTTTTATTCTCCAGGTCCTTAAGATTTGCTCCGCCGCTACCGATCAGGCGGGCCGCCACCACCGGATGGGCTTCCACCAGAATGGTCTGGGCCGACGTCTGCCGGGCCATATTATAGATTTGATTCTTATATTGGATGCCCAGCGTCTCTTCAGAAAGCACCTTCCCCCTCCCCTCACAATAGGGGCAGGTTTTCTGGAGAACCTCGGACAGGCTGGGGCGTACTTTTTTACGGGTCATTTCCACCAAGCCCAGCTGGGTAATGCCCAGGATATTGGTTTTGGTTTTATCCCGTTTAATCTCCGCTTCCAGGGCCTGGAGCACCTGCTGGCGGTGACTCTCCTCTGCCATATCAATAAAATCTACAATAATAATCCCGCCGATATTCCGCAAGCGAAGCTGCCGGCCGATTTCCTGGGCTGCTTCCAGGTTTGTCTTAAGGACCGTATCTTCCAGATTGGTCGTGCCAACATACTTGCCGGTATTAACGTCAATGGCGGTCAGCGCCTCTGCCTGGTCGATTACCAGGTAACCCCCGCATTTAAGCCACACTTTTCGCTTTAACGCCTTTTCAATCTCCTGCTCAATGCCGTATTCCTCGAAAATATTTTCACGCTCGTCGTAAAAGACCTTAAATTTCAACTTTGGGTCCGTAACATCCAGAAGTTCCAGAACTTTTTCGTATTCGTAACGGGAATCCAGGATCAGGCGATCCACATCCTCCGTAAAAACATCCCTCAGGATCCGCTGGACCAGCTCCAGATCCCGGTGCACCAGGTTGGGCGACGGTCTGGAGGCAGCCCTGTTAAGGATTTTTCGCCACAGCTTTGTCAGCATATTGATATCCTGGCGAAATTCCTCTTCTTCCACGCCTTCAGCCACGGTACGCACAATAACACCCATGCCCTCCGGCTTAACCCGGGCAGCCAGTTCTTTGAGCCGCTCCCGCTCTTTTTCGGATTCAATGCGCCGGGAAATCCCGATATAATCCACAGTGGGCATCAGCACAAGATACCGCCCGGGCAGCGTAATGTGAATAGTTACCCGGGGGCCCTTGGTACCGATGGGTTCTTTTACAATCTGAACCAATACTTCCTGCCCCTGCTTTAAGATATCACAAATATTGGCGCCCCCCAAAGCAGTGCCGCCCTGCTCGTTGACTTCCGGCGAACGGGCGGGGAGGGCGTCTTCCACGTAAAGAAAAGCGTTTTTTTCCAAACCAATATTTACAAAGGCAGCCTGCATGCCTGGTAATACATTCTCTACCCGGCCTTTAAAAATATTACCCACCAGACGCTGGTTGACAGATCTTTCAATATAAATCTCAACTGGCACATTGTCTTCCAGTACTGCTACTCTGGTCTCTTCCTCGCCAACGTTTACAACAATCTCCTTTAGCATAAAACCTTTCCCCTCTAGTGGATTAGCCGATAAATTTAACTACGCTCAACTCTGCCACAACATCTTTTTTTCTTTTCCAGCTCCAGTGTAGAGATTGGTCCTGAACAGCGCATAGCCGCCCTGGACAGGTAACCGGCTGGTTTTTTGAAAGGCTTCCATTACCTCTTCAATCCTGATGTTTCCACTACTACCTGTTTTTAGTTCCGCTTCTATCTTTATTATATCATTATCCACCTTGCCTGACATTTCAAATATGCCCGGCCTGAGATTACGCAGGACTTTTTTTCCTTCTTTATTTTTCCTCTCCACCAGGATTTCCTGTCTGGAGAGAAATGATGCGATGGCGTCTTTCAATTCTTCACCAGTTACCGGACCGCAGGCCTTTGCTTCAGCCCGGTAAGATGCACACTCCACCATAGCCATCAGGGGAGGGCTGGACCCGCGCTGTAGCCTGACCTCAAGAACGCTCAGGCCTTCCGGCAAAGCACCCGTCAAGGCCCTGGCAACAACCGGTGCAGGGATTTTCCTGGTTAGTTCCAGGTCGGCAAATTCTGCTTCCCCGGCAATACCCACAGCCAGAGGGGCGGCAAAGGTGATCTTGGGGTGGGGATTGAAACCCTGGGTAAAGGCCAGGGGTAATCCGGCCCGCCTGGCTGCCCTGCCGAAAGTCCTGAGCAGATCCAGATGAGAAATAAAGCGGGCTGGGCCCACTTTTGCGTACATCATTCTATAGACCGCCATCCCAATCACCCCCAGCGAAGACCGGTTCAACTTCAAGGGCCCCACAAACCCCGCAACCTGGACAGGACCCCGTACGGCAGTCGCCGGTAACACGCCCGGCCAGGGCCCGCTGGTGCTCCAGGATAAGGTACTGACGGGAAACCCCGGTATCAATATGGTCCCAGGGCAGGGGAGCGTCGTAGGCATAGCGGTGGTTGGCATAATTCTCCGGGTTTAATCCGGTCAAGCGAAAAGCTTCCAGCCAGCGGTCCAGCTTAAAGTGCTCGGACCAGCCGTCAAACCTGCAGCCCAAATCAACCGCCCTGGCCAAAACCGCCCCCAATTGCCTGTCCCCCCTGGCAAAGGCAGCCTCCAGGAAACTCAAACCAGCATCATGGTAATTAAAGACAATTCCCCGTTCCCTCAACCTCTTGGACAGGTAGTCCTGTTTTCTCTGCAGTTCAGCCATGGGAGCCTGGGGTTCCCATTGAAAGGGTGTATGGGCCTTGGGAACGAAAGACGAGACGCTGACGGTCACCCTCAGCCGCCCCCGGGACACGCCAGCCTTCTGGCCGAGAGCCAGTACGGCCTTGGCCAGCTTGACGATACCATCCAGGTCCTCATCACTTTCAGTGGGCAGACCGATCATAAAATAAAGCTTAACTGCATGCCACCCTTCTCTGAAAGCAGCGCCAGTGGCGTCGAGCAAGTCTTCTTCCCTGACGCCTTTATTGATGACATCCCTGAGACGCTGTGTACCGGCTTCCGGGGCAAAGGTTAGACTGGAGCGGCGCACCCGCTGGACTTCCTTGGCCAGTTCGACGGAAAAACTATCAGCCCTGAGGGACGGCAGGGAAATTCCCAGCCCCTGGCAAGCATGTTCGTCCAGGAGAGATTTGACCAGTTCCCGGACCTGGGAGTAGTCAGTGGTGCTGAGGGAAGTCAGAGATATCTCCTCATAACCGGTGCTCCGCACCAAACCGGCTGCCTGTTTTAAAAGTGTTTCCGGCTTTCTTTCCCGCACTGGCCGGAAGATAATCCCTGCCTGACAAAACCGGCATCCCCTGGTACACCCCCGGCAAACCTCAAGCATGATCCTGTCATGCACCACTTCTGTAGACGGAACAATAGGCCGTTCCGGAAAGGGAGCACGATCCAGATCCTTCACCACTCTTTTGGTGATTTTTTCAGGGACCCCCTCCAGCGACGGGACAATTCCTGAGAAACGGCCATCTTCGTCGTAAAAAACCCTGTACAGCGAGGGTACATAAATACCCGGCATCCGGGCTAACTCAAGCAGCAGCTCCTGCCTGGAAACATTTCGCCGTTTCAACTGGATCAGGATATCCAGCAGCTCCCCTATTACTTCTTCCCCTTCACCAATGACAAAAACATCAATAAAATCCGCCAAAGGCTCCGGGTTGTAAGCACAGGGTCCTCCCGCTATGACCAGGGGGAATCCCTTAGTTCTCCGGCCTGATTCCCGGGGAATGCCCGCAAGGTCCAGCATATTCAAAACATTGGAAAAACTCATTTCGTACTGCAAGGTAAAGGCCACCATGTCGAAATCCAACAGGGGCCGCCGCGACTCCAGGGTAAACAAGGGGAGACCGTGTTCCCTCATTATTTCTTCCATGTCTGTCCACGGGGCAAAAACCCTCTCCATGAGGGTATCGGTGCGCCTGTTCACAATATCATATAAAATCTGCAGCCCCAGGTGAGACATGCCCACCTCATAAACATCGGGAAAAGCAAAAGCAACCCTGTATTCCACCGACTCCCAGTCCTTGCGGACGGCGTTCCATTCACCACCTGCATAGCGGGCCGGCTTTTTTACCAGGGGCAGGATCTGATCCAGAAAATCCAATTTAGTCTTCCTTCCAAGTCTTACATTTTTAAGTTATCTAAATGTACACACAGGATATTATACCCAGAAAATAACAAAAAAATATTCTATGCAACTTATTCTACATACAGTTAGAAATACCTGCAAAAGTTCAACCTTACAATTATTTGGCCTACTAGTCAAGCTTTACCAGGTTGCCTACAGGGGTGTCCACACCCTGATTCATAAGGGCGTCAATCACCTGGGCCTCGCTTACAACTCCCCGGTGCTGCCAGTTTTCGTCAAGCAGCAAGATCACGTGAAAGCGCTGGGGAACGAATGATTTGATCAGGTCCCCGATGCGGACGGATGCAAAGGATACCAGGGGCTCCCCCGGCAATACCCCGGCCTTAACCAGTTCCTTCTTCTTCTGGGCCAGGTGACGGATAAAATGAAATGTAGCCAGGCTTTTTTCCCGGGTCGCCGCATAAAAAAGAAAGATACCTGTAACTGGGATATCCAGTCCGGATATCCCCATAACCAGGCCAGCTGTCCCGCAGAGAACAATGGCTACACCCCAGAATTGCCCCCACCAGGCGGCCTGGTAAGTTGCCTGCTTAAAACCCACACGCCGCGCCAGGTAGGCCCGAAAGATCCGTCCCCCGTCCAGGGGAAGGGCTGGCAAGAGGTTAAAAGCAGCGATCATTAAATTACACTGGAGAAAAAAACGCCCAAGCTCATTATTCCAAAAACCGTGATTATTGAGAGTTATAACCAGACCGGCTAAGAGCAGGTTGGCCGCCGGTCCGGCAAAAGCCACGCCTACCTCTTTAGCAGGATCAAAGACTACCTCGCTGCCCATACGGCTGACACCGCCAAAGGGTAATAATTCAACATCTTCCACATACACACCAAAACGGCGGGCAACAGCCACGTGGGCCAGTTCATGCAGCAGGACCGCACCGAAAGCAATAAGTCCCTTTCCCAGGACACCGGCTACAAAAAACAGCCCGAGAAGGGCCAAGAAAGCATTGTTTAAATGAACCTCCACACCGGCAAAACGGCCGATTCTCAAGCAACCACCCCCTTTGTTCTAATTCTATTGATTCTGGTTAATCATCAGCTTAGTCAGCGGGTCAATCAACTTATTATTCTCCCTAAGCTCAAAATGCAGACCGCCCCCGGGAACATCTCCCGCAGCGCCCACCTCACCAATAATCTGACCCGTCGCTACCTGCTGCCCTTCTCCCACTGTGGTCCTGGACAGCCCACCATAAAGCGTAAAGAATCCTTCCCCGTGTTCAATCAAGATATACGTCCCAAAAACAGGATTGTCACCCATTCTCTTAATTATCCCATCCTGTACAGCCCTTACGGCGCTCCCTATGGGGGCAGCTATGTCAATCCCAGAATGAAACCGTTCCATATTATCAATGGGGTCCGTAACCATGCCGAATCCCCGCACGACCTTGCCTGAAACCGGAAGCGGCAGGTTCCCCGCCGCAACGCTTTTGTCCGTCGGGGACATAACAGGCTGGGGATTGCTGAACAAAGGCCAGTCTGAGTCCGCCAGTTGCAGCCCGAAGTAAACAATCCTCTCCATGATAGGCTGGTAGTTCCAGTCAGTGGTCAGGACCTTTTTTAAATTTTCCCTGGCCTCTATGCCCCAGGGATTGCTTGTTTCTTTCAGGGCCAAAAAAACTAAAAAAATCAATAAGGCAACACCGGCCCTGTAAAAATTACCTTTGCCGTACCGGAGTTGATTTGGTTTTTTCCAGTGTCTGTAAGCTGTATTCAGGTTCTCAGGCTTGAAAGCCCCACCAGGCTTGAAATCAGTCATCTGAAAGATACCCCCTCCAAAAGCTTGTCTCTTCTCTATAGAGTATATTTCCTTTTATAGGAAATATACTAGTTTTAGTAAAGAATGTACTCCGTATTTTCCTGCAGAGATTCACCCCGGCAGGAAAAGGGATTTTAATTGTTGAATACTTGTTTAATATCAACTACACCAGATTATCTTGAAAAGAGGTGTCTTCATGCGGGGCTCTTTAGCTCTCTATATCCGGGAAACCCGTCCCCAATTTCTTATTTTAACCCCGGTGTGTTGCCTTGTAGGAGCAGCAGCTACTTACTGGAAAACCGGAACTCTGAACCTTTTATACCTGCTTATTGCCCTGGCGGGAGGGCTGGCTGCCCATGCTGCTGTAAACGTCCTGAATGATTATCATGACTACATAAGCGGGCTTGACCTGCATACCACCCCCACGCCTTTCAGCGGAGGTAGCGGCATGCTGCCTGCCGGGATTATAACGGCCAAATCCGCCCTTGTCCTGGGTCTCCTGACCCTGGCTATAACCGTGTTAGTGGGCCTTTATTTTCTCCACGTGCGGGGTCCCGGCTTATTGCTGGTAGGGCTGCCCGGCATCTTGCTTATTGTCCTCTATACCCGGTACATAACCCGCTCTCCCCTTTTATGCCTGCTGGCGCCGGGACTGGGCTTCGGCCCCTGCATGGTCCTGGGGACCTCTTACGTACTGCAGGGAACTTATGACCTGCACTCTCTGGTGGCTTCACTGGTACCCGGTTTTCTGGTCAGCAACCTGCTGCTCCTGAATCAGTTTCCGGACGTCGAGGCGGACCGCATCGCCGGCCGCCGCCACCTGCTGGTTTTACTGGGAAGGGGAAAATGTGCCCTGGTTTATTCTGCCCTGGTACTGTTGACTTACATCAGCATAGTCATTGCAGTAGCCACCGGACTGCTGCCCGCGCCTGCCCTCCTAGCCCTGGTGACACTGCCCCTGGCCCTGAAGACTGTTGCCGGCGTTCTCAAAAACAATGAACAGCTGTCAGCCTTGATCCCCCTGCTGAGCAAAAATGTAGCCTTTACTCTGATGACGCCCTTCCTGCTGGCCCTGGGTCTGTTTTTAGCTTAGCACAGGTTTCTCCAGCTTTCTTTAGCTGCAAAGCCGCTCCAAAAAGTATAGAAAAGAAAAACCGGTGCGCTCCACACCGGTTTTCTCATTAGAATAATATTTTTTGTCTTCGCATGTTAATATTCAGGACCAAGCCGATGGCAGCCAGGTTTGTGATCATGTTACTGCCCCCATAACTGAACATCGGCAGCGGAATTCCTGTCACCGGCATAACCCCTGTGGTCATGCCCACGTTAACCAGAACGTGAAAGGTGATCATGGAAATAACGCCAACAGTCAATAGATAACCAAAATCGTCCTTGGCGTTAACTGCAATATAGATGCAACGGTAAATCAGGATAAAAAAGAGAGCCAGGAGAAATACAGCCCCCACAAAGCCAAACTCTTCCCCGACGACAGAAAAAATAAAGTCTGTTTCCTGAATGGGCAGGAAGTTACCGTGGGTCTGGCTGCCCTGGAACAGGCCACGCCCAAAGAGGCCGCCCTGACCAATGGCTATTTGGGACTGGATCACGTGATAGCCGTCCCCCAGCGGGTCCTTCCAGGGGTCAATAAAAATGAGTAATCTTTCCAACTGGTAATCTTTCAGCGGTACCCATAAATTGAAGCCGCGGTTGGCCAGTAGCCAGAAATGAGCCCAAATCCACAGGGACACGGTCCCGAGGCCCCCTACAATCAAGCTGATTAAGAGCAGTGGCCTTGCCCCGGCTGCAAAAAGCATTCCGAACATAATTGCCAGAAAAACGAGGGAAGTGCCCAGGTCCGGTTGTTTCAAAATTAAGCCCAGGGGCAGTACGAAAAAGGCGAAACAGGGAAGCAGGTCCCGCATGCGGTTCAGTTTTCCCACCCGCGGAACCAAAAAAGCCGCAAAGCAAATAATAATAATCAGCTTGGCAAACTCCGAGGGCTGAAATCTAAAAGAACCGATTTCAATCCAGCGCGTCGCTCCCAGGGCTGAATGACCCATGAAGATAACTGATGCAAGCATGATCAGATTGACCACATAGAAGAGCTTAACGTGTTTGCTGAGGTTTTCATAATGCTGGCAGAGCAACACCGCCATAGCAACAAAACCCAGCATTACATTTAAAACCTGCTTTTTAACAACTCCCAGGGGGTCCTGATTGACAACTTGAGAGCCTGCCATCGACAAAAGCTCTACAGGTTTTGTGGCGCTGTAGATGATGATCAGGCTGTAGGAAATTATAATAATAACGGTAAAAAGTATAGTATAATCGATCTTTTTCAACATTCTGCTCTGCATGAACATATTTCTACACTTCTTCCCAGTCAAAAATTCTAATAGTTTTAAACATGCATACCCTATTATAGATCAATAGAATAAATAAAAAAAGCCCGCTATAATTAACGAGCTGTTATTAATTCCCTGTTTGGCAAAATACATAACTACACGAAAGCCTATTTAAGGCTTTCTTTTCATTCCTCTGACTGGAATACTGGCGACCAGGGCCACCGAGTTACCGCTGGAATCCAGGTTCACTTCCAGGCCCTGTTCGTCTACATCCATGTAGTTTGAAATCACCTGGATCATTTCAGCCTTTAAAGTTTCCAGCAACTGTGGAGAGACGCTGCTTCTGTCATGTACCAGCACCAGGCGCAATCTTTCCTTAGCTACATTTTTACTACCGCTGTCCCTGCCGAAAAGCCTTGATAAAAACTCCAGCACACGGCATCCCCCTTCCCGGTTTATTTTATACCGATCATTTTTTTCAGTTTTTTGAAAAAGCCTTCATTTTCGTCAAAATTCATCACAGGCACTTCTTCACCGGTCAGGCGGCGCACGATGTTCCGGTAGGCTTGTCCCGAACGTGAGTTCTGATCCAGCACTACAGATTCACCGCGGTTTGTCATAATAACAATCATTTCATCCTCTGGTATGACTCCCAACAGATCTACGGCAAGGATATCGATGATATCGTCAATACTCATCATGTCCCCCTGCCTGACCATTTTGGGTCGAATCCGGTTGATGATCAACTTCGGTTCGCGCAGGTCAGCAGCTTCCAAAAGACCGATGATCCGGTCAGCATCCCGGACAGCTGAAACTTCCGGGGTTGTCACAACAACTGCCTTTTCCGCTCCTGCTATGGCGTTTCTAAATCCCTGTTCTATCCCGGCAGGACAATCGATGATAATATAATCAAACTCTTTCTTTAAATCCGCGCACAACTGGCGCATTTGCTCGGGATTAATCGCAGTTTTATCCTTTGTTTGAGCTGCAGGCAGCAGGTGCAGCCCATCCAGCTTTTTATCCTTGATTAAGGCCTGGCGCAGCCGGCAGTTCCCGCTGGTAACATCAACAAGATCATAAACTATTCTATTCTCCAAGCCCAGGACAACGTCCAGGTTCCTCAGTCCAATATCCGTATCTACCAGTACCACCTTATACCCCATAGCTGCCAGACCTGTACCGATATTGGCAGTGGTAGTGGTTTTACCCACCCCCCCTTTGCCGGAAGTAATGACGATGACTTCGCCCATGCTCTAAGTTCCCCCTCTTATAATGTGGTCGTCGCCGGACGCAGGTCTGGTTACATTCTTAAAAGATCTGCTGTAACGCTTCGAACCATCAGCTAAAACCCGTTGACCGGCGTTGCCTGGTGGGTCCGTTTTAATCATATTTTTGGCTTAAATCTGGAGATTTTCTACATGTAATAGAGATACATAACCCAGAACATCCAGGGCTACCTGACCTAGACAGGTTTTCCCTGGCGCTCTCCGCCCGGATAAAAGGCTTCTATGGTAACCACGCCGTCCCTGATCCGCGCCAGTTCGGGTAAGCCCGGATCAACATTTTCATTATCCGGAGGACGTGTGATATGATTGGCAATCCTGAGTTGTGTAGGCTGAAGCCGGAAGGCCATGACCACAGCTTTTTCATCCCCGCTTGCCCCGGCGTGCACAACCCCTCTCAAGGCTCCCATGACAATAACATTGCCTGTTGCAGTAACCTCGGCTCCCGGGTTGACATCTCCAAGTATAACAATATTTCCAGCGTAACGGATACTCTGACCGGAGCGTAGAGTCCGTTGAACCAGGATGGTGTTCTCGTCCACCATATCCTCGTAATCTGACAGGGTACCCTGGCCGGAGCCTGTGGAGTGTGTATTTTTTTGAATACCCCCCTTTTGATAAGCCAAAGTAATCTCCCCCTAAATCACAACTAACAACAACTAATTTTCTACGGACAGAAACCAAATCCTGCTAAGAAAAAGCAAAAAAAAAGGCTAAAATAACCTGGTTTTTTTGCTTTTTTGACATAATTCTATTGTGAAATACCCCCTGTCATCTGACCGGGTATGGGCAACCCAAAATAAGCGGCCAGCATGTCTTCGGCCACCGGACCGGCCACTGAGCCACCGTGCCCGGCGTGTTCAACCACAACCGCCACGGCTATTTCCGGGTTATCGAAGGGGGCATAGGCTACAAACAGAGCGTGGTCGTCCCTGCCCTGAACCTCCGCTGTGCCTGTTTTGGCCGCTACCGGCGGAAAACCCTTAAAAAGACCTGCAGCAGTACCGTCCGGCGGCACGGTCACCTCACGCATAGCCTGCTGAATCACAGCCAGTGTTTCTGGTGAGACCTCTGCCCGTCCCAATTCCTCGGGTATGGCTTCTTTTAAAACATTGCCGTTCGGATCAACAACTTTTTGGACCAGGTACGGCTTATAACGGATACCTCCATTGGCAATAGCTGCAACATAATTGGCCAATTCCAGGGGAGTATAGCGGTTGTCACCCTGGCCGATTGACGTGATAATCGTATCATAGTCGTGCCAGTCCAGCTCCCATTCAATAGCCCTTAACTCTTCCGATCTCCTTTTTAAAAGCTCCCTGCGCTGGTCTTCATCGGTAGTTTTCGCTAATAACTCCTTATACTTGCGATCCACTTCCAGAGCTTTTTCCCTCTTTTCCCGGCTAAGGTAGTTCAACCTTAACTGGAGTTTGGACTCGGGACTGGGCACTACTCCACTTTCTTCACCAGGCAGTTCGATCCCGGTTTTCTCACCCAGGCCAAATCTTCTGGCCATGCTGGTAATTTCATCTATACCCATCCGCAGGCCCAGCTGGTAGAAGTAGGTATCGCAGGATACCTTAATCGCTTTCACCAGGTTCACACTGCCGTGCCCTCCGGGCTTCCAGTCTCTAAATGTGGTACCCCAGAAAAAGTAACCGGGATCCGATACAGTCTCCTCGGGGGTTGTAATGCCGGACTCCAGACCAGCCATGGCTACGATCATCTTAAAAGTCGAGCCCGGGGCATAAGCAAGCAAGGCCCTGTTCAACATCGGCTTCCAGGGTGAGTTGAAAATCTCCTCAGATTCTTTTTGGGTCAGCACGCCGGAGAGTTTGACCGGATCATATGTGGGATAACTGGCCATGGCCAGAACCGCACCGGTCCGGACATCCAGGGCTACGGCCGCACCGGCCCTGGCCTCGGCATAGCCCTGGGCGAGCGCCGTCTGGGACGCCCTTGCCAGAGCGGCTTCCGCCGCCGCCTGAACCCGGCTGTCAATAGTCAGGATCAGGTTATTGCCCGGTACCGGGTCCTTAACTCCCAAATCCCGCACCGGCCTGGCCATAGAGTCCACCTCTACCTGCCTGCCGCCATCAACCCCGCGCAGGTATGATTCGTAAGTGTATTCCAAACCGGTTTGACCGAAGGGGTCACCAAGCCTGTAACCCTTATCCCTGTTTGTCCTCAACTGCTCCTCATTAATCTCCCTCACGTAACCCATAACATTGGCCAGCATAATTCCGTTGGGGTAATCCCGCTGAGACTCAATAGCTATGTCCACACCGGGTAGTTCCAGTTGCTGCTCTTTGATCCTTGTAACAATCTCGGTAGAAACCCTGTCAGCAATCTTGGCCGGCTCGTATATACGGCTCTGGTCATCGATTTTTGCCTGTATTTCTGCCGGCTCAAGGCCCAGTATCGAAGCAAGCCTTTGGACCACATCACTGGTATCCTTCTGTCCCAGGTTGACCAGGGTAACGGTGTAGACCGGCTGGTTGCCCACCAGCTTGATCCCGTTGCGGTCAAAAACCTCACCCCGGGGAGCCGTGATATTTGTCAAGCGGATCCTGTTTTCCCGGGCCAGGGTCGTAAATCTATCATTTTGCAGAAGCTGCATATAAGCCAGTCTACCTGTCAAAAAAACAAAAATTAAACAGACAATGGCCAGGAAAACCTGCATTTTGCTTTCAATCCACTTTCTCTCCATCTTTACCTTCACCTCCCCATTAGAAGGTAACCAGTCAGCAAAGACACATTTTAACAAGTAACTTTCCCTATGTCAAAAAGTGACTTGCGCGACTTTAAATATCCCGGTCCTTTAACTGCACGAAACGGAAAATCCGTCTAAAAATTAATGGCGTGAGCAGGGAAGTATAGACGGCAACCGGTATAATCACCCTAAAAAAAGCGTAAAAATAAGGCACCTTTATACCGACTATAGACAGCAAAATATAATAAACTGAATTACCGGCAAAACTACTTATAAAAACTACGCCGGTAGCAATTAAGGTATTCTCCCTGAAAAGACGCAAACCTGCCATCCCCGCAAGGTAGCCCGCAGCCATTTTGGATAGGGCATTTAGCCCGATGTAGCCGCCAGCAAAAAGGTCTTCCAGGATGCCGGCGGTATAACCCAAAAAAGCCCCCTCTCTGGTACCCAGGAGGAAGCCGTTGAGAACTACAATGAGCATAATGAGATCGGGTTTTATCCCCAGCACGTCAACATAGTCCAATACGGTGGTCTGCAGGATTAAGGTGCCTGCCAGTAGGAGCAGTAAAATTAGAAAGGGCACGTCCTTAACCTCCTTCCGGTGAAGAACCGGCTCCGGGAAGAACATTCATGATAATAAACACTTCTTCTAACTTTTCTAAGTTTGCAAAAGGTTTAACCTCTGCACTCTGAAACAACCCTGTGGGTTCGTCCCGGACCTTGCCCAGAGTACCGACGGGAATACCCTTTGGAAACACGCTGCCAAGGCCCGATGTAACAACAGTCTGTCCTTCTTCCAAAACTGAGTTTTTAGGGATATGAATCATTCTGGCCATCCCGGAACCACCCAGGGTTCCTTCCACAATACCGGGCGTGCGTGTTTCCTGAACCAGCGCGCCAACTCCGCTGCGGGGATCTGAAATCAACAGGACTTCACTATAGGAAGGAGAAACTGAAACCACCCGGCCCACCAGACCTTCTGGGGATAGAACCGCCATGTTTTCCTGTACTCCATCCCTGCTGCCCCGGTTTATTTTTACCGTTGCGAACCAGTTGCCTGGATCCCGGGCGATTACAGATGCTGCCATTAAGTCATATTCCTGCTCCATAACCTGCTTATAGGCCAGTAAGGCAGACAGTCTCTGGTTTTCCAATATATATTCATTTTGCCGGACAAGCTGGCTTTTCAGGCTGGCTACCTCCTGCTCCAGGGCCTGGTTGCGCTCGGCTGCCCGGTACATAGATACCGGCAGGGAAACGACAAAATGGGCTTGCCTGCTGAGCCAGGTCAGCCCTTTCTGCATCGGCGCCAGGACATCCCTGAGCCGGGAAGACTCCACGGGGGCCTGTTCGGCAGCATCGGGAACAGTAATATGCATGGCCCACAGGGTAACCGCTACCAGGACAAAAAGACAAAAAAGCCTTTTGGCAGTAGCCCAACTCACCCAGCATTCAACTCCTTAATTGAATCCTAAAACGCTGTAATCTACTTTAAAACATAACGGAGCCTGGTAAGTTGCTGCGTACCAGGAGCGGCAAAGGCATCCTCCCTGAGAGATCACTAAGCCAGCTTTTTGGGCTGTATCAGCACCTTGCGCAGCACGTCAATATTCTCAAGTACCCGGCCTGCACCATAGGCGACAGCCAGCAAGGGTTCGTCCGCAAGATGAACCGGCATACCAGTCTGTTCACTGACCAATTGATCCAGCCCGCGCAGGAGCGAACCACCTCCGGCCATAAAAATACCCCGGTCCATGATATCCGCTGCCAGTTCCGGAGGCGTTTGCTCCAGAGTAGCCTTAATGGCTTCAACAATGCTGGTAACCGGCTCTGATAGGGCTTTATAGATTTCTTCCGAAGTTATTTCAATGGTCTTAGGCAGTCCTGTAACCAGGTCACGGCCCCGAACCTCATCCACCTCTACCGTGGGCAGGGGGTATGCTGTGCCGATTTTAATCTTGATTTGTTCGGCTGTCCGCTCACCGATCATTAAGTTATAGGTCCTTTTGACATGGTTGATCACAGCTTCATCCATTTCATCACTGGCAATTCGGATGGAGCGGCTGGTAACAATTCCACCCAGTGAGATGACCGCTACCTCTGTTGTACCACCGCCAATATCCACGATCATATTACCAGTGGGTTCATGAACCGGTAGTCCGGCACCAATGGCTGCAGCCATTGGTTCCTCAATCAGGTAGGCCTCCCTGGCCCCGGCCTGAAGTGCAGCCTCCCGCACGGCCCTTTCCTCAACAGCAGTGACACCGGACGGTACACCTATAACAACCCTGGGGCGAATCAAAAAAGCGCGCCCCCGGAGGGACTTGTTGATAAAGTACTTAATCATACTCTGGGTCACGTCGAAGTCAGCAATAACCCCATCCCTCATGGGCCTTATGGCCACAATATTCCCCGGGGTGCGGCCGATCATCCTTTTTGCTTCCTCCCCGACAGCCAGGATTTGGCCGGTATCCTTCTGGATCGCTACCACCGAAGGCTCCCTAATTACAATCCCCTTTCCCTTAACATAAACCAGGGAGTTGGCGGTACCCAAATCCATTCCCATATCCTTTGAAAACAGACCGACGCGCATGTTCCGGCCCCTTTCTTGATAATGTCTAGAGCAGTCCTCTGGCTTTAAAACTGGTGAATCTATTATCCCCAATAATAATATGGTCTAGGACGTCGATGCCGATAATCTTTCCGGCATCAATTAAACGCCCTGTTACTTCCACGTCCTCCCTGCTGGGAGTAGGATCGCCGCTGGGGTGATTGTGCACAAGTATAATTGACGCGGCGCTTCTTTTTATAGCGTTGCGAAATAATTCCCGGGGATGAACAGCAGAAGAATTTAGCGTGCCCACCGATACCCTGTCCACCCCTATGACCTGGTTTCTGGTATTGAGAAGCAGTGCCCTGAAGTGTTCCCGGTCAAGATGACGCATTTCCTCCATTACCAGCCCGGCAGCATCCTCCGGTGATTTAATTACCGGGCGCGGCAACATGGAAAACTGGGAGAGCCTCCTGGCCAGTTCAAGCGCCGCCTTGACCTTGGCGGCCTTAACCGAACCAACCCCCTTTATCCCGCTCAACTCTTCCACCGAGGCATCCAGCAGCATATGAATACTTCTAAATTGAGCCATCATTTGAGAAGCAACTTCCAGAGCAGTTGCCTCCCGGGAACCGGTAGACAAAAGAACAGCCAGCAACTCAATTTCTGATAGCGCCCCGGCACCTTCCTTCAATAGCCTTTCCCGGGGCCGGGTGTCTTCCGGAAGTTCTTTCATTGTGGGACGGTAGCTCAAGGAAACCAAAACGATAACACTCCTTAAATATTCTTCCAGAGAAGACTTGCGCGCGAAAGTTCACTATTCTCTTAGTTTAAAGTACCCTATAACCGAATTCCTGGAGCATATCCGCAAGTTTTGCCAAAGGCAGCCCCACCACATTGGTATAACAGCCTTCCAGACGGGTGATAAACATTGCCGCCAGACCCTGGACAGCATAGGCCCCGGCCTTGTCCAGGGGTTCTCCAGTTGAAACATATTTTCGTATTTCTGCTTCCTCCAGCGGTTTGAAATAAACCTTTGTTTTTTCGTGATCTACAATAATTTTCCCCCGCCCGGCATCAGCCAGGGCCACGCCGGTATAGACCTCATGGCTCTTACCCTGCAAGCGCCGGAGCATCGCCACAGCATCATTCAAATCAGCAGGCTTGCCCAGTATTTGGTTATCTAAAACAACGACGGTGTCCGCACCAATCACAATACCGTCTTCAAGCAGCGCAGCAACTGCCCGAGCCTTCCTGGCAGCCAGCATTTCCACCAAGTCACAGGGTTTCATACCCGGCGACGAAGTCTCCTCAACCTTGCAGGGTATGGTGCGGAATTCCAGACCAATTTGTTTTAACAGTTCCGAGCGGCGGGGTGATGATGAGGCAAGAATTAGCTGTCTGTTCATTTTAGATCTTGCGGTAAACCAGGTAGCCCAGAATCAAACCCAGCGCAGTAAGCGGCCCGAGGGAAAAGGTAAAACCAAAGGTCAGGTTAATAAAGTGCAGGTCCAGAGTAGAAGGTTTTAAGCCGATGGTTGAACCGGCCTTAAGCCACGGAACATACGGCGCCAGGGCGTCGCCCAGGGCGCTGCCGCACAACCCGCCAATAAGAAGGAGAAGGACCAGCACCCAAAGGTTACCGTTACCTTTATAACTTTTAGCCATTATCCTCTCCCCTGGGACAGACAGAATTTAAAAAGGATCGTATTACTTTAACAGTTTACCATTTCACGTATTTTATGACAAGCTGTGACGAGTAGTCTTTTCGGAGATTACTCGTCCTTGGCAGGACGGTGATATCTTCTCTTTTTGTCTGTAAAACTCCTACAATAACTTTACACTAACCGCTGATATAATCTCCATAGAAGATATCTACCATAAATTCCATAATTTCCAGACAGTGTCCCCTTCTAAAGAAGGGCTTAATTCCTGGAAAACGGGCATTTCAAAGGAAACCCTTTTCCGGAATATCAGCCCAGCAACTTTTCCAAATAAGCGGCTACGGGTCCGAAAAGCGCTTCAATTCCCCTGGTCGGGTTGGGCAGGGGCAGTTTTAAGGCCTGTCCGAAACTGAGCACCATACCAATGAGCAGCAATACTGAAAAAGCTGTTAGTTCCCGCCACATCTTTTTTCTGACCAGACCCGGTACCTCCAGGGCAATGATTGCTATAAAAATCAAAGCGAGTAGGGCGATTGCCATCTTTAACCTCCCAGCCAGTTTTAGTGGTTCACTTCCACCGGTTTGCTAATCAATCCGGTCCGGCTAATCCTGGCATCAATTTCAAGATATACAGGCAAATTGCGATATATTTCAGCCCAGTCCGGTTTAAGCTCCTTCCAGATATCAGGGTATTTCCGGTAAACCGCCAAACCAAATCCAAATACATCGGACTGGTATTCGTGCTGCGCCTTGGCCAGGGCAGCCTCCACCTCCGTCTGTATTGCACTGACCAGCGCTTCCTCTAAGGATTCTATAATTTCAGGTTGCCCCAATTCCTCCATACATAAGACCTCCTGAATAGTGACTACCGTATCAATCTTGACAATTATGTTTAATTTCCCGTCAATGAATCCAGGTTCAATCTTTGATTTATTGCGGAGTATCTCCATGGCAACGGTTATATTTTGTCCGGGTTTTTGTTCCAGAGAACAGGGTACATTGATTACACCTCCCTTCACCTCCCCATTCACCCAGAGCAATCCACGGCTTTCCCTTTCATTCAGCCACCCGGCCATCCTATTGCCTCTAAACACTGCCGTACCGCTAATTTTTACCAGCTCACCGATTGTTTGTGTGCGCGGGTCCTCGGCGTTGCTGTCTGATCCTCCGGCAAGTTTTTCCCGCACCTCAGCTTCATTTGGTTCTACCTGGATCCCCATGGCATAAACGTCTTTCCCGTCACACTCCAGGTTTTCCAGGAAGTCACCGAGCCGAACACGGGGATAAAAAGAACTTAAAAATTGTTGCCTGAGGATGCTGGGTATGCGCTGGGTAGCTGGAACCTGTGTTTCACCAGGTACCCCTATGACACTGCTGATATCGCTACGGGAAACCAGGACGTAATTGTTCCGTCTGAACTGTTGATTACGGTCAAAGAAATCTACGATAGTCTCTATATCCCTGTTTCTGGCAAGCTCTTCAGAAATCAGGATGGTCTGGTTGTGGGCAAAAAAGAGCCTGGAGGGCGCGTGCAGGGATAGCAACCTGATACATTCCATAATAGTATTTCCTTCAGCGCTGATATTGCGATAGGGACGGGTACTAATAGATGCACCTCCACCTCCACCAGTTTGCCCGCCGCCGGCCAGGGCCTTGGGGTTGATTATCTGCAACGTAACCCTTAACTTGCCTTCGGGGGCTTGATCCAGACCTATGATCCCGATAATTCCCAACTGCTCAGCCTCTATATGATCCCAACAGCCGGTCTGGCTCAGAAGCCAGCTGATAAGAAGCAGCAGCAGCACCTTTTTTTTAAAACTAAGTCCCACCACCACCACTCCTTTTCGGGGGGGGATTACCGGTGCCCGGTCCCTGATCTTTACCGGAACCGCCATAATCCTGGGAACTGGCACGGATGCCGTCATTTCTATTAACCGGCTTGACGGAAGACTGGCTGTCGCCATCTCCCGGAGGATGCGGCTTTAAAGACGGCGCCATCCGCTGCTCATTCCTTTTTACAAGCTCTGACGGGCGTTTACGCATAGCCCACCACGGAGCCCGGACTAAGGTGTCTTTCAGATCGGAAACTTTCAGCGGGGCCAGGGGCGTCAGGTAAGGCACACCAAAGGAGCGCAGGCCGGCCATATGGATTAGCATAGCCAGTAACCCGGTCACCACCCCGAATAAACCCAGGGTAGCAGCCAGCAGCATAAAGGGAAAGCGAATCAAGCGCATGGACAGGGCCTGGTTATAGGCCGGGATCATGAAAGAAGCTATGCCGGTTAAGGCAACTATGATCACCATCAGCGGGGAGACAAAACCGGCCTGGACCGCCGCCTGGCCAATGACCAGGGCTCCTACGATGCTGATGGCCTGTCCCACCGCGCGGGGGAGCCTGATCCCGGCTTCCCGCAACGCTTCAAAGGTCATTTCCATAATCAGGGCTTCCAGCACGGCAGGGAAAGGTACCCCTTCCCTGTAGGCTACGATGCTAATCAGGATCTGAGTCGGGATCATTTCCTGGTGAAAGGTTGTGATGGCAATGTAAAATGAAGGCAAGAGCAGGGAAATTATTAATCCCAGAAAGCGCAAAAGCCTGATTGCCGTTGAGTAGTGGTAATGCTCATAATAATCCTCCGGGCTTTGTAACATGTCGGTGAATGACACAGGAACATAGAGGACCATCGGCGTACCGTCAATAATGATACCCACCCTCCCCTGCAAAAGGGTCGACACCACCCGGTCCGGCCTTTCGCTGTAGCCCAATTGCGGAAAGGGCGAATAGGGATCATCCTGAATCAACTCTTCGATATATCCGCCGTCCAGGATTGCATCTATATCGATCCGCTCGATCCGGCTCCTCACTTCCTGAACCAGCTCGGGAGAAACAACTCCCTTTAGATAGGCAATGGCAATGGTAGTATTTGTCTGCCGGCCCAGCCTCAGACCTTCTATAACCAGGTTTGGCGAGCGCAACCTGCGCCTGATCAGGGCAGTATTCACTTCAATGGTTTCGGCAAAACTCTCCTTTGGCCCCCGCACGACAACTTCAATATCCGCCTTTTCCACGCCGCGTTGAGGCAAATTCTTGAGCCCGATTAACAAAGCCTCAGCGTACCCGTCTACAAATAAGGCCACACTCCCGGACAAAACTGCATCGGTGACTTTGTCCATAGTGTAAACCTTGGAACGGATATCGGGAGCTGTTATAATAGATTTTTCGATCAATTCAATAAATTCCGCATCCAGCCGTTCAATTTTACCTTTGAATTGCTCCAGCATCAGCGGTTTTAGAATACTCTCGCTAAGTCCATTGTTATCTACCAGGGTCTCCAGGTAAACCAGCCAGATAGTTCTCTTCCCCGCGCCCGGGTTGATTTCCCTGGTTACAAGATCGGCGTTTTGACCTAATACACCTAGCAGGTACTCCTTGTTTTCCTTAAGGTCCCTGGAAATTTTTCTGGTTTTCAAATCCTCGTCACTGATCGCTTTGCCCTGTAAAGGATTCTGCCGGTCCAGGCCGGGTCCCGGTTTTTTTAGCGCTCTTTTTTTTAAAAGTCTGGAAAATATCTTTATTCCCAAACCACAAACCTCCGGGAACCGCATAATTAAGAAAGGAAAAATTCATTAATAATCTTTAATATTATGGCTAAAAACCTTTCGTTTATGAGTACCTGCCAAATTGCCGTAAACATGTCAGTCTCTGTCTCATAAAAAAAAACAATATCCTCTTCAGGCGGGGATATTGTTTTAAGTTTAATCTGGAATAACGATACTATGTGGATGATAGTGCTCCATCGGTTTTTTTATCCAGAACTCTATGTAAGATATTGACCGGAGGAAACCTGGGCAACTAAGACTGAGCCAGCACCACTTCCCTGGCATTGCCCACCATGTAAAGGGAGCCTGTGATTAAAACTATTTCATCCTGTCCAGCAAGGGCCAGGGCTTTGCGCACAGCCTCCCCGGTGTCCTCCAGCAGGTAGACCTCGGATGTGTACTTCCTGACCTCATCGGCCAGTTCCTGCCAGTTGCTCGCCCTGGGGTTATCAGGCCTGGTCACCACCACCGCCCTGGCCACAGAAGCCAGTTCAGCGGCGACCCTGGCACGTTCCTTGTCACCCAGCATACCGATAACCAGGAATATACTCCGGCCCGGAAAATACTCCTCCAGCGCCTGGCGCAAACACCTGGCACCGTCGTAATTGTGGGCTCCGTCAATAATTACCAGGGGCTTTTGGCTCACGATTTCCATTCTCCCGGGCCACCTTGTTTTGGCCAATCCCCGGCGCACCATGCCGGCGTCCAAGGCTACCCCCAGATCCATTAAAACCTCTGCAGCAGCTACAGCAGTGGCTGCATTGACCAGCTGGTGACTGCCCAGCAGGGGAATGAAAAGCTTATCGTAATAGCCCCTGCGTCCCCGCAGGCTAAATTCCTGGCCGGAAAGGTTCCAGCCAGCGGGCTGCCAGCTGAAATCCCTTCCCACTACGTAAAGGGGCGATTTCTTTTCCAGACAAACGTCCTCAATAACCCCCAGGGCCTCCCCCACCGCCGCCGTAATCACCGGCACACCTGGCTTGATAATCCCTGCTTTGACCCGGGTGATTTCCTCGATGGTATGCCCCAGATAATCCATATGGTCCATTGATACGTTGGTGATGATTGACAACAGCGGCCTTACTACATTTGTGGAATCAATTGCTCCGCCCAAGCCCACCTCAACAACCAGAAAGTCCACCTTCTCCCGGTTGAAATAAAGAAAGGCCAGGGCGGTACCCACCTCAAATTCAGTGGGATGTTCAAACCCTTCCGCAACCATGGCTTCCAGGTGGGGCCGGAGTTCATCAATTAGCATGGCCACCTGTTCCCCTGATATTTCCGTTCCGTTAATCCGGTATCGTTCTGTATAGGATTTCAAATGGGGAGAGGTAAAGGCCCCAACCCGGTACCCGCCCTCCTGCAGAATAGCGGAGAGCATGGCCGTTGTGGAACCCTTGCCGTTTGTTCCGCCAATATGGATTACTTTCAACCCGAGATGCGGGTTGTCCAGACGCTTTAATAACTCTTGTATCCGGCCAAGCCCGAAATTAAACCCGAACTTGGCCAGGTTAGCGAGGTAAGCCAGGGCTTCCTGATAGTTCAAGTTGATCGCTCCTCCGCAAAGGGCACAAGATTAGCAAAGCATATAGGGAAAACCCGGGGCGCAGTTGTGATACAGCAGCGCTGCTGAGAACTAAAAGCTTGCCCTTAGTATTACCGTTAGTACAAAACAATAAATTTGGTGCGAATAAAATCGCACCTATAGCTTGACAGGTAAAATCTGTTCAAGTTCCCTTGCTCCAGCCGGAACCAGCGGGTTTTTTGATTTACTTTTTTATTGACAGTTAATTCCAAGTAACTGTCTATACTGAAGTGCCTTCCAGCATGGCCAACCTTTCTCTTATAGCGGACTGCTTTTGAGAAAGCTCATTCTCTTTGGCTCTCTCCTTTTCCACCACATCAGCCGGGGCCTTGCTCAAAAAACCGGAATTACCCAGCTTGCCCCGTACTCGCGCCAGGTCCTTTTCCACCGAGGCCAGCTCTTTTTTCAGCCGGGCGATTTCCCTGTCCACATCGATCAGACCCTTTAAGGGGACAAATATCTTTACACCACGGGTTACCGCATGGGCGGCCTGTTCCGGAGCCTTTTCCAGGGCGGTAAACACTCTCAGGTCAGCTCCAGTCAGCACACTGATGTAAGAGCCTGACTCTTTCAGCAGGACACGGAGCTTACGCTCAGGAACAACCAGCAGCACTTCCGCCCTGCGGCCGGGAGGAACATTCATCTCACTGCGGATATGCCGGATGGCCCTGGTAATGTCCATAAGCACCTCCATTTCCTTTTCAGCCTCTTCATCTACGAGCTCCGGGCGGGACTCCGGCCAGGGCGCGCGCATGATGGTAAGGCCCCTGCCGGGCAGGTGCTGCCAGATTTCTTCCGTAATGAAGGGCATGAAGGGATGAAGGAGCTCCAGGGTCCCCTTTAAAACTGATGCCAGTACATACTGGGCGGTTGCCCGGTCCTGGGGAGTGGTTTTACCGTAGAGCCTGGGTTTAGAAAGCTCAATATACCAGTCGCAAAACTCACTCCAGATAAACTCATAGAGAACCCGGGCTGCTTCCCCCAGTTCGTAAGCTTCCAGAAAACGGGTAACATCCCCGGCTAGCTTCTGGTAGCGGCTGAGGATCCAGCGGTCAGCCAGGGTATATGGTCCACGCCTTTCGGCAGGGTCGTAATCCTCCAGGTTCATCAAGGCGAAGCGGGATGCGTTCCAGAGTTTATTGGCAAAGTTACGCGCTCCATCTAATCTCTCGAAATGGAAACGCAAATCGTTCCCGGGTGTATTGCCAGTCACCAGCATGAACCGCAGACTGTCCGCTCCGTGGGACTCAATAACATCAATGGGGTCTACACCATTACCCAGGGATTTGCTCATTTTCCGGCCAAGGGCGTCCATCACCAGTCCATGGATAAAGACTTCCCGGAAGGGTACTTCGTTCATAAAGGCTAGGCCGGAAAAAATCATCCGGGCAACCCAGAAAAAGATTATATCCCTGCCTGTAACCATTACTGAAGTAGGGTAATAATAAGCCAGGTCCAGTGTCTTCCTGGGCCAGCCCAGTGTTGAAAAGGGCCAGAGCGCCGAGGAGAACCATGTATCCAGCACATCGGGATCCTGCTCGCAGTTGGTGCTACCGCACCGGGTACAGCGGGTTACCGGCTTTTTGGAAACGATCATCTCCTCACAGTCCAGGCAGTACCAGACCGGGATGCGGTGACCCCACCAGAGCTGGCGGGATATGCACCAGTCACGGATATTTTCCATCCAGTTTAAATAGATTTTGGTAAACCGCTCCGGGACAAACCGGATGCGGCCGTCCTTGACAGCCTTGATGGCAGGTTCAGCCAGGGGCTTCATCTTTACGAACCACTGGCGTGAAAGCATGGGCTCAATTACAGTGCTACAGCGGTAGCAATGCCCCACTGCGTGGGCGTGGTCCTCCGTCTTGAGCAGGTAACCGCCTGCATCAAGGTCCCGCACAATCCGTTTACGGCATTCGTAACGATCCAGACCCTGGTAGCGGGGACCGGCATCCTCGCTCATTTTTCCTTCCTTATCAATAACAATAACCTGGGGCAACTTGTGCCTCAGCCCTATTTCGAAGTCGTTGGGATCGTGGGCCGGGGTAATCTTGACTGCTCCCGTACCGAAGGAGGGATCCACATACTCATCGGCAATGACTGGCATCTCCCGTCCCACCAGGGGCAGCACCAGCTTTTTCCCCACAACACCGGCATAGCGTTCGTCCCCCGGATTTACAGCCACAGCAACATCACCCAGGATGGTTTCCGGGCGGGTTGTGGCGATAACGATCTCCCCCTTGCCGTCTTTATAAGGATATCTGACGTAGTAGAGGTGCCCGGGGCGCTCCAGGTGTTCCACCTCTATATCGGAGATAGTGGTATGACACTTGGGGCACCAGTTGGTAATATAGTAGTCCCTGTAGATTAAACCCCGCTCATAGAGTTTGATAAATACCTCCAGCACTGCCTGGGAGCACCCCTCGTCCATGGTAAATCGCTCCCGCTGCCAGTCGCAGGAAGAACCCAGCTTGCGCAACTGGGTGGTGATCCGGTTACCGTACTGTTCCTTCCAGGCCCACACTCTTTTTAAAAACTTTTCACGTCCCAGTTCATGGCGGTTTGTGCCTTCCTTCGCCAGCTGTTCTTCCACCCTGGCCTGAGTGGCGATACCGGCGTGGTCGGTGCCTGGAACCCAAAGGGTGTTATAACCCTGCATCCTTCTCCAGCGGATAAGTATGTCCTGAAGGGTATTGTCCAGGGCATGTCCCATATGGAGTTGACCGGTTACATTGGGCGGAGGCATGACAATACAGAACGGTTCCTGCTCGGGGTTTACAACGGCATGGAAAAACCCGTTCTCTTCCCAGTATTTATACCATTTATCCTCCACCGAACGGGGGTCGTAGGTAATTGGTATGTCCGCTCTGGCCAAGAAATTCACTCCTCATAATGATGTAATTGATCCGCAACAAAAAACCCCCTTCCGTCTCTCAAGGACGGATGAGGGAATCATCCGCGGTACCACCCTGATTCCACCAATACTGAATTATCCGGAATAAAGGCTGGTACCCGTACCTTATCATGAATTTCTGCAAAAATCAATTAGGGACAAATCCAATATTGGCAGCTCTCGCCGGCTGTAACGGGCCAACCCGCCCGGGCTTACTCAAGTTTCTGCGCGGGGGCTCAAGGGCGACGGGAACGGAACGGGCAGGAAACCTTGCAGCCTAGGATCTCCCTCTCTTAAAACGGCCAAATTGCCATAACCCGGGGAATCCTTCCCCTCCCTTTCATAGCCTTTAAATATGACTTACAAAATATCTTAACGATTTTAAAGGGCTGTGTCAACTGAGATCTCCTTAATTTATGGAATCTTCCAAACACTTTTTTAAGCAGGTAGGATTTCCCCGCAGTTAATGATAAAGGATCATAGCGGGAGTGATTCAGGCACCATATTGAACTAAAAAGTCAGACAACCATGCACGACGCGGCAATAGCAGAGGTTGTTTATCTATCTTCAGGATAGAGAGGACTATGATGCCCAGCTGGGAACCGGAAGCAAAATCTCCCTTTTAGTCATTAAATAAATAGGCCGGCGGTAAAAGCCGGCATTGCTAAATTCCTGTTTATCTTTATCCTTTCCGTTTTCGCATGAATGCAGGGCTAGCCTGCACATAAATAACAGGTGTTTTTATATCTGATTTAAAGCACCGGGCTCTAAAGCCCGGGCTGTTTTTTCGCTCCCCTTTTCGGAACCATCACCACTTTATTGCTCAGATTAACTCCCAGGATCCCTCCGGCGGTACCTGCCACCCCCAGAATCAGAGTGCGGAAAATCAGGCCCAACACTGAGTAACTACCCCCGCTGCTGAACACAACAAGAGCCGACAGGAACAACCCGTAGATTAGACCAATTATAAAGCCATGCAGCGAGCCCAGTGTACCCGCAACCCTCCCGCCGGCAAATCCGCCCAGCACCGCCCCCAGGAGGGTACCCGCGGCAACCAAATCACTAAAATCATAAATTAGACCTGCAGACAGCACCACCCATGCACACATTAGGGCACATAAAGCCAGAGTGGCGCCAAAAGCCCGGGCCAGGCCAGCCATAATAGCCCTGCCTCTTATTTTTCCAGACACAGGAACCCCCTGTTTGGACCAGCGCATAAAAGTATAGCCTTTCAGCAACCTGAAACCCCCTTTTGAGGCTTTTATAAATTCTATGCCGGTGACTTTCTTTTATGCGGACAACCTTTAAATTTGAAGCATGAAAACCTCCTCCTGAAAATAGTATTTTTTTTAAAGATAAATAGTGGAGGTTTTGGTTCATGTATCCCAGAAAAAAAAGACTTATTTTCTGGCTTATCATCCTGGTTCTCCTGGTCCCGGCATTATTCCTTACCCGGAGCATCCTCAGGCCTCCCAGCGCTCCCATTCATACTGTCAGGGTAATGGAGTCAGTGCGCTCGCCTTACTTCCTTCCCCAGTATCTGGCTTTAAACCTGGGTTTTTTTAAAGAACAGAACCTTGTTGTGGAGATATCAACAGCCAGCCCCGAGGCAATCCGCGCAGCCCTGCTTGACGGCAGGGCCGACATTGCCCTGTGCGGCCTGCAGAAAATTATTTTCAGCCCCAATGTCCAGACACCCCAACCTAAAATTTTTGCCTCCTTTGCTAAAAAAGACGGCTCCCTGCTCCTGTCCAGAGAGGACCCGTCCGGATTTCAGTGGGTGAAATTAAAAAATAAGACCATTATCAGCGGTTCCCAGGACGACAGTTCAGTCATCGCCCTGGAGGATGTTTTAAGGAGTCATGGTTTACCCCCTTTCAGGGCAGTAACCATCTATTACAACATCCCCTCTAAATTACGCATGGGGGCTTTTCGGGCCGGGACCGGGCATTATATTCAAGTGCTGGAACCTGATGCCAGCATTGCCGAGAGGAAAGGCTACGGCAGGGTGGCAGCTTCAGTGGGGCAGGCGGCGGGGGACATGGCGGTTACAGCTTATGCGGCCATGCCTGATTACATTAATTCAAAACCTGAGGTTATTCAGCAATTTACAAATGCTGTTTACAAAGCAGTCCTGTGGCTGGACCAGCACAGTGCAGAAGAGGCAGCGGATGCTGTCCTGCCGTCCTTCCCAAATCTTGAGCGGGAGATCCTTGTTGATTCAATTGAACGGTACCGCTCCCTGGGAATCTGGACCGGTGATCTCCGAGCATCCAGGGAATCCTTTGAAAGGTTCCAAAACGCCGCCATCAGGGCAGGGGAAATTGCCAGAACTCTTCCCTATGAAACAATTGTTATTAACGATTTTGCCGACCAGGCCATGGCAACAGTTACTTACGACCGGTTGGCTGAGGAGGAAAAGGCCAGGAAAAGAAACCTTTTTAATCTATTCAATAGATTAAAATTCAACAGATAAAACCCGGGCTTTACCAGGTCAGGTTCTTTTCACATGCATTTTTTTAACTCCCTTAGAAAACAATAAAGAAAAAATCTATCGGGGGTTATTCTCATGCTCATGCGAAAAGTCCTGATCCTAATGTTCCTTACAATCTTTTGCCTGGTCCCGGGCTGCAACGCGGCCCGCAAACCCGCCCCGTCACCAGATCCGAAACCCCTCGTGGTGCCCGAAACTTCTAAAGTGGGCTTCAGCGAGGTTGATCTGAACAAGGCGCCGGATGTGGTTAAAAACATTGCCGGGGAGCTGGCCAAAAGAGAAGCAGCAACCTGGCTCCAGGTTAACGGAACAAGCTATATTCTGGTAAGTACCGGTGAAAATGAAAAAAACCGCAGGGCAGAAATCACTGAGGTAATTTAGAAGATACCGGCCCAGGATTTCGTCTGGCTGGATGTCCGGGCCAGGTATGTCAGTGTCAAGGAAGGCGAGCAAAACGGACCCGTAAGCGTGGTTACCCTGAACCTGAATGACCGGACCATAAGCGGCGTGGGTTTTGAAATCACCAGAACGGACTCGCCTGCGCCAGAGACGGCTACCGCGCCAAAGGCTACACCTGCGCCAAAAACTGCACCCGCGCCTGCAGCTTCACCAGCGCCTGAGCCGGCGCGAACTCCGGCACCGGCTGCACCTGCGCCCGTAACACCGTCCCCAACTCCAACGTCAAAACCGGAGTCGAAGGAAACACCCGCACCGGATAATAATTCGGCGCCATCCCAGAAAAACCAGAATCAAAACAATACTCCCGCAGAAAAAAATAATCAGCCTTGAACAAGTTTGTGGGCGCATCTGCAAATGCGCCCACTCCTATTTCCGGAAATCCCCCGTCGCTACCCTTAAGGCGTTCTTATATTTCCAACAGGCTTTCCTAGCCAGTTTTTAGCCAAGATAATTAAACTGAATCATTTTTTTCAACGGTTTCTTTAGTTTCTTCACAGAGAACACCGGTCCAACGGCCAATAACCTCCATGAGTTCCTCCCGTCCCTGTCCGGTTTCAGCTGAAAAAGGCAGCAGTATTTCCCCTTCGGCCAGGGCCAGCGTCTCCCGGACAACCTTCAGGGAACGCAGCAATTTGGAGCGGGATAGCTTGTCCGCCTTAGTGGCAACTACAGCCACCGGTATTCCCCGGTGCTTCAACCAGTCATACATCTGCACATCCAGGGATGTGGGCGGGTGCCGGCTGTCCACCAGCAATACAACACCTTTCAGGTTTTCCCTCGTTGACAAATAATCCTCCACCATCTTCCGCCAGCTTTCCCTCTCACCGGCGGATACTTTGGCGTATCCGTAGCCGGGCAGGTCCACCAGCCGGAAGATGCCGTTAATCAGGAAAAAATTAATCAGCCTGGTACGGCCGGGAGTCTTGCTGGTACGGGCCAGACCTTTTTTCACAGCAAGCCTGTTTAAAAGAGAAGATTTCCCAACATTAGAACGCCCGGCCAGGGCAACTTCCGGAAGTTCCCCGGCCGGGTATTCTGACTTGTGGACAGCACTTTTAATAAATTCGGCGCGACTAATTTTCATGAAGGGATTTGGGCCCCTCCTTCGTTATGTGCCACGGGATGTTGATAGGCTGGGGGCTGGGGAACCACCGGAGAAGTACCTCTCACATCTTCAGGCTCATATTCTTTCCCGGTGAGGGCCGCCTCCAGCACTTCGTCCATATGCTCAACAAAGATGAAATTCAGCTTATCTCTAACCTTTTTGGGGATTTCGTCCAGATCCTTTTTATTATCTTTGGGTAAAACCAGTGTCTTTATACCTGCTCTGTGGGCAGCCAGGACCTTTTCCTTGATCCCGCCCACCGGCAGAACCCTACCCCTCAGGGTTATTTCACCGGTCATGGCCACATCATGACGCACCTTTTGCCCTGTTACTGCCGAAGCCAGGGCGGTGGCCATGGTAATACCTGCCGAGGGACCATCCTTGGGAATGGCACCCTCCGGGATATGAATATGGATATCCTGTTTGTCATAAAGATCTTCGTCGATGGACAACTCGGCGGCACGGCTGCGGATGTAGCTGTAGCTGGCCTGAGCCGATTCCTTCATCACATCGCCCAGCTTGCCGGTCAACGTAAGACGGCCGGTCCCCTTATAAATTGAAACTTCGATTGCCAGGGTGTCTCCGCCGACCTCTGTCCAGGCAAGCCCTGTAGCCACACCTACCTGGTCGTCCTGCTCCGCTACACCGTAGCGGTAACGAGGGGTGCCAAGGTATTGATTTAAGTTCAAAGGTGTTACCTGAACCTTGGTTACATTATCAGATACTACCTGCCGCGCGGTTTTGCGGCAAATAGTTGCAATCTGCCTCTCCAGGTTCCGCACCCCGGACTCCCGTGTGTACTCCCTGATAATCTTGCGGATTGTATTTTCCGACATCCTCAGCATTCCCTTGCTCAACCCGTGCTCCCTAATCTGCTTGGGCAACAGGTGACGTACGGCAATCTGGACCTTTTCCTCTTCCGTGTAGCCGGACAAATTAATGATCTCCATCCGGTCCTGCAACGGTTTGGGAATGTTGTGCTGAACGTTGGCCGTAGTGATAAACATCACGTTGGATAGATCAAAGGGAGCCTCGATGTAGTGATCGCTGAAGCTATTGTTTTGCTCAGGATCCAGCACTTCCAGCAGGGCTGCGGAGGGATCACCCCGAAAATCCATACTCATTTTATCAATTTCATCAAGAAGAAAAACAGGGTTTTTAGAGCCTGCCTGGCGTATGCCCTGGATAATCCTGCCCGGCATGGCGCCCACATAAGTGCGGCGGTGGCCCCTGATTTCAGCCTCATCACGCACACCTCCCAGGGATATGCGGATAAATTTGCGCTCCAGGGCCCGGGCAATGGAACGGCCCAGGGATGTTTTACCGACGCCCGGCGGCCCGACAAAACAAATAATGGGACCCTTCATTTTTTTGGCCAGTTTGCGGATGGCCAGGTACTCAAGGATCCGTTCTTTAACCTCTTTCAAGCCGTAGTGGTCCTCATCGAGGATGGCTTCGGCCATTTTAATATCCAGGCGGTCACGGGTGCTCTTGTTCCAGGGCAGAGACAGGAGCCAGTCAAGGTAATTACGCACCACCGTCGCCTCGGCAGCCATCGGCGGCATCTTTTCCAGACGCTCCACTTCTTTCAGCGCCCTCTCCTCCACCTCTTTCGGCAGCTTGGCTTCGGCAATTTTTTCACGCAGTTCCTCACTCTCAGCCATACGTTCGTCTTTTTCACCCAGTTCGCGCTGGATAGCCTTTATCTGTTCGCGCAAATAGTATTCCTTCTGGGTCTTTTCCATCTGTTTGCGCACGCGGATGTTGATTTTGCGCTCCAGTTCAACTATTTCAAGCTCTCTTGCCACAAGAGCACATAGTTTTTCTAACCTCTGAACGATGTTGACCGCTTCCAGGATGTTTTGTTTATCTTCTATGCGCAGCGCAAGGTGGGAAGCAATGATGTCCGCCAGCCTTCCGGGATCTTCCAGGTTCACTACAGTAACAACCGTTTCAGGGGGTATGCGCTTGGACAGCTTGACATACTGCTCAAACTGGTAAACCAGGCTGCGCATCAGCGCTTCAATCTCGCTGTTCTTTTCAAAAACCTCGGAGTACTGGTCCACTTCTACCTGGAAGAAGGGCTCATGCGCAAGAAAACGGCGGATCCTGGCCCTGGAAATGCCTTCCACTAAAACCCGGATGGTACCCCCGGGTAGCTTTAAAAGCTGCTTGACTTCGGCCACCGTACCTATCTGATAAATATCATCAACACCAGGGTCATCCGTCTGGGCTTCCCTCTGGGTAGCCAAAAAGATTATCCGGTCGTGAATCATTGCCTCTTCTATGGCCAGCACTGATTTTTCGCGCCCCACATCGAGGTGAATAACCATATATGGGAAAACCAGAATACCCCGCAATGGTAGTAAAGGCAAGGTTTTTACCTCGGATTTCATAGCTGCACCTCCTTCTCAATAAATTGTTTCTAAAATTTGTAATTTTCAAGCACGAGGTTACGTTTATATTCTATCATAAAAGTTAGAAATCCGGCCATAGCAATAATTACTACGATTACTGCAAAACCCGGCTTTTAAGCCGGGTTCCGGGGAGATTTGAAGCTACTGGCCTGCTAATGTCATTTTTCGCAGTTATTTGGATAGCGGCTGACCTGCTCCTAAGGCCGAAGCACTCAGCACCTCAAGCGACAGCGAGGTATTGTGCTCTTTCTTTTTTTCCACGGGGGGCGGGCAGACGAGGGCTGCACGGAATACCTCCTCCAGGCGTTCCACCGGAATAATTTCAATGCCTTCAAGGTTTCTCAAGACTTCCTGATCATTTTCAGCGGGGATAATCACCTTCCTGGCGCCGGCCTGCCGGGCAGCCTCCACCTTGGCTACAATACCGCCAACCGGCTTGACCAGGCCACGGATGGAAACTTCGCCGGTCATAGCTACCCTGTTGTCAACGGGCAATCCCATGACCGCCGAGTAGATCGCCGTAGCAACGCTTACCCCGGCGGAAGGGCCGTCCGTTGGCGCACCCCCCGGAAAATTGACGTGAATGTCATAATCCCTGAGGTCCACTTCCATAAACCGGCGGAGCACAGTGAGAACGTTTTCCACAGAACTTTTGGCCATGCTTTTACGGCGCACGGTCCGGCCGCCCCCGTCGATCTCCTCCTCTTCCACCATCCCTGTGACTGTTAGCTTTCCCTTACCGCGCGGCGCAGGTATGGCGTTGCATTCAACCTCCAGCACCATGCCCATGTTGGGCCCGTAAACAGCAAGACCGTTGACCAGACCCACCTGGGGCCGGGACGGTATTTTTTTCTCCGGCCTGGGTGAATACTGGCCGCTATTGACAACCCATTCAATGTCGGTTTTGCGAATCACGTCCCTGCCTTCAGTAATGGCAATTCCTGCGGAAATCTGAATAATATTAACCGCTTCGCGCCCATTTTTGGCGTACTTTTTAATAACCTCCAGGGCCCCTTCCTGAAGCGGTATACCTACCCTCTTGGCCGCGTTTGCCGCGATTATTTCAATTTCGTCAGGCTGGAGCTCCCGAAAGTAAATTTCCAGACAGCGGGAGCGAATGGCCGGGGCTATATGTTCAGCCCCCCGGGTCGTAGCTCCCACCAGGCGAAAGTCTGCCGGCAACCCGTTTTGAAAAATATCGTGAATATGAGAAGGGATGTTGTTGTCCTCGGAGCTGTAATAAGCGCTTTCCAGAGTTACCTTACGGTCCTCCATTACCTTTAAAAGCTTGTTCATCTGGATCGGGTGCAGTTCCCCTATTTCATCAATAAAGAGCAGCCCTCCGTGGGCCTTGGTAACTGCGCCGGGTTTGGGCTGGGGAATCCCGGCTATACCCATGGGCCCCGCCCCCTGATAAATGGGGTCGTGCACAGAACCAATCAGCGGGTCGGCAATATTGCGCTCGTCAAAACGGGCTGTGGTTGCATCCATTTCAATAAATTTGGCGTCTTCTTTAAAAGGAGATAAGGGGTTCTTTTTGGCCTCCTCCAGCACCAGCCTTGCCGCAGCAGTTTTCCCCACACCGGGAGGACCATAGATAATCACGTGCTGGGGATTGGGCCCGCAAAGGGCGGCCCGCAGGGACTTCAATCCTTCAGCCTGGCCGATAATTTCCTCAAAACAGGTGGGACGCGTTTTTTCAGATAGCGGCTCGGTCAGGGAAATAGAACGCAATCTCTGAAGTTTTTCCATTTCCTTTCTGGATTCTTTTTCTAAAAATATTTTGCTTCCCTGCTGTGCTTTAAGCAGATTCCAAAAATAAAGTCCAATAACCACGGCAAAGAAGACCTGGATAAAAGTCAGAATACCTCCAAAACCGGCTAGGAATTCTCCCACCTCTTTATCACCTCGTGAAAAATATTCTTTATTTAGTATTGCTAAGTTTTACAAATTTTAATCCAGATTAATAAGAAACGATTTATATTTATGAAAAAGTTAGAAATAGAACAATATATTCACAACATTGACACAATTCGAATGAACCATTATAATCATGCGGGGTATTAGATCATGTCGGGGGAGGTGATTAGACAGCTTTTAATTAGACATTCATGCCGCTGACGCGCGACAACGGTACAAGGAATGAAAATTTAATAGCATTTCCAGGGTAGTTGTCCATATTCCAGCGGCAATAACCCAAGTGAAGGAAAACACTGAGTTTTGGTGAATGGCTCTTCTAACTGCTGGTAACAAGGCCGGTTTTCCTTATCGCTTACAGTCATCAGGATCGTAAATATTTGTTTTCAGAGAGATTAGATTGATTTTCTTTAAGTTTTATTCATTGGGGGTGTAGTAGTGGCGGATAATAAAGTTTACGTTAAAGAGTCGGCGATAGCTGATCCAGGGCCCCTTGGTCTTGCCTGTTTTGCCTTGACCACCTTCTGCCTCAGCATGATTAATGCCGGGCTGGTTGTAGCAGAATCCGTGTACGTGGTCATTGCCCTGGCGCTGGTATACGGGGGAACCGCACAAGTGCTGGCAGGTATGTGGGAGTTCAAGAAAAATAATGTCTTTGGAGCCACGGCTTTTACCTCTTATGGTGCCTTTTGGGTGTCTTTAGGCATTTTTGAACTGCTTGCCATACAGAAGGTGTGGGTCATACCGCCGCAGGGCACCTGGCTGTTTCTTCTGGCCTGGACAATTTTTACCGCTTATATGTGGATTGGAAGTTTTGGAACCAATAAAGCTCTAATAGTAGTATTTACATTATTGCTCTTGACCTTTATCCTTTTGACCATCGGGGCGGCCGGAAATGATGCGGCCCATACCTGGGGAGGCTACTGCGGCATTGTAACAGCTATTGCAGCCTGGTATACCTCTGCGGCAGGAATTTACAATGCAGTCTTCGGACGGGTCGTTCTGCCGGTGGGACCCTGTAAAAAATAGCACAAGCAATTAAGAATAATACAGGGGACAGGGTTTCTCGCAACCCATCGGTTCGCCAGAAATGCCGAGCGCATACACATATGCAGGCAGGGTAAATATATCCCTGCCTGCAATGTTTGTTTAACAATATTCCTGGCTCCGGCAGCAATGTCTTTTTTAGTGCTGCGTCTCCTCTGTTAATACCTGCTGGCTGAAAAGATAACACTGCCACCAGTCAGGCTCCTGCAGAGGCCCAGTCGTTGTAAAACCAGCCAGCTCGTCAGCGTTGTCCATATAGATCCAGTAGCCAGCTCCCGGCTCCATCACCTTTTTACCCGGCGAATTTACCGTGTAGACCCAGCTATCCTGACCTGAGAAAACATCTGATTTATACGGCGGCTTAACCACCTGCACCCAGCCCCGCCTGCCGTCTGCTGTGTATTCAACTGAGGCCAGCGCTTCCCGAACGGGCATCGGCTCTTCAGACGCCAGGCTGGCCAGGTTCCAGCCCTGCTCCAGCTTGCGTACCGGGGGAGCGGTGGGGTTGCTGCTTACTACGAGCGGCAGCAGGTCATTCGAGTTCATCATGATGAAGTAGGCGTCCTGCGGCTCCATGCTTGTCCCAGCCTCACCACACTCCTCCCAGGTCTTGGTTTTACTGTCGTACCTGACGATTACTGACGCGTCGAGTTTTTCGCCCAGGTCGATTATGTCGTTCCATGAGTTAAGCCCCAGCGTGTATGGCGTGGAAACCAGGCTCCAACCGCGGGCCAGTGGCAGCGGGAATACCGGCCCAGGTCCAGGGTAGGCTGTATCGAAAGGCGCAGAAAGCCACGGGGCGTATTGTCCAATCCAGGCTCCTACGACTTTATCGCCTTTACCCAGCAAGTTACCCGGCTGGTCCTCAAAGATATATCCCTGCCCCTCGTCTTCAGGGCCGCTTGCATCGCCCCACCAGTTGTACTGGTAACTATAAGCCATCTCGCTGCCTGTCTCAGGGGCAGCATCACTGTAGTCAGTGTAAACTACTTCCAACCCGTTAGGTATGTTACCGCCAAAGTTGTTAAAGTAGATAGAGTTCCCATAAGAGTCGTCCACCAGGATCCCGCCATAACTTAGGCCGAATTGTTCGTCTTCCTCAGACTGGTGGCCGTTATTCTGGATGTGGTTATTTTTGACGAGGTTATAATCACTCCATTTAAGCCACAACCCAGCGTCCTTATTCCCCTCTATTTTGTTGCCGCTGATTTTGTTGTAGTAAGAAAACCATATATCCAAACCACAGTGGACGTTATCAGGGTATGGTTCGCTCCCATTGTTGCTTATTGTATTGTCCGCAATCTCACATTCCACGGAATCATTCAGGAAGATTCCAGACCAGGCATTACCGGTGATAATGTTGTGGCTGATTTGGCATTCGACAAGCCCCCTGGCACAAATACCTTCATATTCGTTGTCCTTCATTTCGTTTTCCATCACTTGCAGGTAGTAACAGGATTCCAAGTATAGCCCTTCGAAGCCGTTATTGTTGAAGGTGTTGCCATAAACACCGGCTGCCTGTGCGTAAGCTTCATCCTGGGCCCAACTATCAACGTCCAAAAGATAGGCACCGCAGTATTCGTTGTCATTAAAGTGATTCCATTTCAAAATCAAACCATCAGCATCATCTGCGCATAGCCCGCAGCACTCGTTATCAGTGAATTCATTTTCTTCCACTGTCAAGTTATTTGATACATAAAGGTACAGCCCATTATAGTTTTTCGTAAATATATTGTTTCTGATCAGCACCGGTTTGATTATCCTGGTGCCATCTTCGTTCCAGACAGCGTCAACACTATCTAAATATACCCCGGCGAATTGGTTATCTTTAAAGCAGTTATCCTGGATAACAGAGCCGTCGGCACCGTAGATAGCCAGGCCTGTTACTGTCAGCCCTTGAACAGTAACTGGTTGCTGGCTGTCATAGTTCTTGATGATAAGCGCCATATAAATGTCTTGATCCTCTAAAGCCATTTCAGCATGGTTAACGTAATTGGGTAATTCTGATTTATGCCTCGGGTGCTCAGGAGACACGTTCGTCGGTAGATCCTGCGTCCGTAACTGCTCCTTTTGTAACCGCTCATTTTGTAACTGCTCCTTTTGCTCGTCTTGCTGCCTGGACTGAGTAAGCGGCGCAGCATACATTTCCTTTATCTGGCTTAAAGACAGCATCCCAGGATCATCCGGGGTTTTTATAATTGTTCTGTCGCGGCCCTCTATTCCAATCAGATTTAGTTTCATTTCTTCCACAATTACCTGTTCTTCATATTCGCCGGCATAGATATTCAGCGTAGAGCCGTTGGATGCATAGTTAACCGCTTCCTGGATGGACTGGGTTATGCCCCATACCGCAGTCTGGCCCTCTGGAATTATGTCCACCCGCCCAATCAGGGTGTTATTGCCCGGGTCTGTCAGCAGCGGGTTTTGCCCTGCTGCCATGTAGCGTACAGGCACACCGTTGCCCTCAAAGGTATTGCCGTTCATTTCAATACTGCCCTTAACTACACATATACCCTCAGAAAAGCCGGTTATGGTGTTGTTATTCATTGTCACTGTTGTGCTTTCCGCACTGCTGTCCACTTGAATACCGCAACCTTCACTGGAACCTTTAATCTTCAGGTTGTTGATCTCGATGCCGTAGCTTGTGCCGCTAATGGAAATTGCCGGCTTCTCCGCACCCGCATTGATGATGACTTCGTCGCCAGGATTGTAGACATCCAGAGTTATGCCGGTTTTATTTTGAATTGACAAGGACTCGTTGTAGCTCCCAGGTAAAATGCGCAAAACTTCACCGAAACCGGCGCCATCGATGGCATCCTGGATGGTGGGGTAATAAGTATCATCGATGTAAACACCCTGCACAACGCTGGGTCCTGCCGCAGCCAGTCCCGGAAGCATCATCAGGCATAGGGACACAGCCAGGAGGAGCCATAAGTACTTCAGTTTCAACATTATTTCCACTCCTTGCACTAACTAATCAACTCAGAAAATAGAATACTTACAAATAATGTAATAACATCACCACCTTACTGTACATTACTAAGTAAAGGCCTTACTCCTCCAATCTAAAAATTGAGCGATGATTATAGTTAATAGTAAAAAATTCGACACTGACTAAAATATTCCTCCATTTCCATGGTAAGATATTCATATAAAGCTTTGATAAATATCATATGTATTTAAAAGATCTTTTCGAAAACTATAGCCCAATAAACTTTGTTCACCAAAGAGCATTGGATAAAATACCAGCTCTTTATATAAAATCTATAGAATTTCAAAGCAACCGATAATAATGAGGGGACTCGATACCTAAAGAGACAACAGAAATCCTGTGATATAGCAATAATTGTAGAAAATAATAATTATGCCGCTTTACGCTGAATAAACTGTTTCTACTTTGTCTCAATTAAAAAAAGCATCCCGGTTTTCGGGAACGAATTTTTATAGTTCTAACAACATCAACAGCTGTTAAAAATAGAATTATAAATAAAAAAATAAATAGCAAAACAAAAAACCCGCTATTTAAGCGGGTATTATTGTTAGATTTTCTCCTTTTATCAAGCAGTCTCTTCTTTCTTCTTTTTCCGATCCACGGCGATAATCCGCGGCTGCTCTCTTTTTTGAATCGTTTCCTTGGTAATGATGCATTTGGCAATATCATTTCTGGACGGGATATCGTACATCACATCCAGCATCACTTCTTCCAGAATTGAGCGAAGGCCACGGGCGCCAGTATTGCGCTTGAGAGCTTCCTCCGCCACTGCCTTTAAAGCGTCCTGGGAAAACTCCAGGGAAACACCATCCAGTTCGAATAATTTTTCGTACTGTTTAACCAGAGCATTCCTGGGCTCCGTGAGGATGCGTATTAGGGCTTCCTCGTCCAGGGCATCGAGGGTAACAATAATGGGTAGCCTGCCCACGAATTCGGGGATAAGACCGTATTTTAAGAGGTCTTCCGGTAAAATTTTGCTCAGAATTTCACCGATTTTCTGCTCTTTTTTGTTTCTTATCTCAGCCCCGAATCCCATGGATTTTTTACCGATGCGGTTTAAAATGATCTTATCAATTCCGTCAAAGGCACCGCCGCAAATAAACAGGATATTCGTAGTGTCAAGCTGGATAAACTCCTGGTGAGGATGCTTGCGTCCTCCCTGGGGTGGCACACTGGCAACCGTGCCCTCCAGTATTTTTAAAAGGGCCTGCTGGACTCCCTCACCGGAAACGTCCCTGGTAATTGAAGGATTCTCTGACTTGCGAGCGATTTTATCGATCTCGTCAATATAGACAATCCCTTTTTCGGCCTTTTCTACATCATAATCGGCTGCCTGGATCAACTTGAGCAGAATGTTCTCCACGTCTTCGCCCACATATCCAGCCTCAGTAAGAGAAGTGGCGTCGGCGATGGCAAAGGGTACATTCAATAGACGCGCCAGTGTTTGCGCTAGCAGGGTCTTACCGCTCCCTGTAGGCCCCAGCATGACAATATTGCTCTTTTGCAGTTCAACATCATCAATTCTGCCGCCGAGGTTAATTCTCTTGTAATGGTTATATACAGCTACAGCCAGGGACTTCTTGGCATTTTCCTGCCCAATTACATACTGGTCCAGAATTTCCTTGATTTCTTTGGGCTTGGGAATATCGCCAAGCTCTAAACCCAGGTCCTCGTTAAGCTCTTCTTCAATAATCTCGTTACACAGTTCGATACACTCGTCACATATATAAACACCCGGGCCGGCAACCAGTTTTTTAACCTGATCCTGAAGCTTACCGCAAAAGGAACATTTCAGTTGTCCTTTGTCGCCGAACATATTCCCACCTCTTTTACTTTTGCTTCCTGACATCGAACACCTCGTCAATAATACCATATTCCTTGGCCTGCTGGGCAGACATAAAGTAATCGCGTTCGGTATCCCTAGCGATTTTCTCCAGAGGTTGACCGGTGTGTTTGGCTATGATCTCGTTAAGGAATTCCCTCATTCGAATAATCTCTTTGGCGTGGATCTCAATATCCGTAGCCTGCCCCTGAACACCGCCCAGCGGCTGGTGAATTAAAATCCTGGAATAAGGCAAGGCATATCTCTTCCCCTTTGCCCCGGCACACAATAGGACCGAAGCCATACTTGCAGCCTGCCCCAGGCATATTGTGGAAACTGGCGACCGGACATATTGCATGGTGTCGTAAATTGCCAATCCCGATGTAATTATACCACCGGGAGAGTTAATATAGAAATGTATATCTTTCTCCGGGTCTTCTGCCTCCAGAAACAGCATTTGTGCAATAACCAGGTTTGCGACATTATCATCAATAGGGCCGCCCAAAAAGATGATCCGGTCCTTTAAAAGCCTTGAGTAAATATCATAGGCACGTTCACCACGGTTGGTCTGTTCCACCACAATAGGCACTAAATTCATAAATTAAACTCCTCCTGCCGTTATTATCACTTCGTGATGGTTATTATGATTTATACTATTCCTCACTCTCAGCTTTGGTGTCCTCTTTGGTTTCCTCAACAATTCTGGCGTTGTCAAACAGAAACTGCACCGTCTTATCCTTAATAATACCGTTGGCAATATAGTCAAGACGGCCTTCCTTTTCCAACGTCTGGTAATATTCGTCAGGGTCCTTATTATAACCCTCCGCCATCTTCCTGACTTCTTCTTTTATTTCTTCATCTGTGGCCTTTATGTTCTCGGCTTTGGCGATAGCTTCCAGCACCAGGTTTGTTTTTACACCAGCCTCAGCATCCGGGCGCATCTCTTCCATTAATTCTTCCATGCTCTTTTTGGAATACTGAAGATATGTCTTCAAAGTTAACCCCTGGTATAACAGGCGGTTTTCCATATTTCGGAGCATCTCTCTCAGCTGGTCCTGGATCATAATTTCAGGGATTTCAACCTCAGCGTTTTTAACCGCCTTTTCAACAACTTCCTGTTTCATCCTGAAGGAGTTCATATCCTCAGCAGTCTTTTTAAGCTTATTCCCGATATCTTCCCTTAATTCCTCCAGAGTATCAAACTCACTTACGTCCTTTGCAAACTCATCGTCAAGGGGTGCCAGTTCCTTGCGTTTAATAGATTTAACGGTAACTGTAAAGGTCGCTTCCTTGCCGGCCAACTGTTCCGCATGATATTCCTTGGGGAAGGTAACAGTAATATCCCGTGTTTCACCAATGGGCATCCCCACCAGCTGCTCCTCAAAGCCTGGGATAAAGGCACCTGAGCCAATCTCAAGATGATAGTCCTTGCCTTCACCACCAGGGAAAGGCTCATTGTCAATTTTCCCCAAAAAGTCTATTTGGACAGTGTCTCCATTTTCCACAACGCCTTCTTGCAAGGGTAAAACCTTGCAGTGCCTCTCCCGCAAACGCTCAATTCCCTTGTCAATATCTTCAGAAGTAATCTCAACATCTCTTTTGACCGCTTCGAGTCCTTTATACTCACCAAGCTTTACCTCGGGCTTGACCTGCACCTTTGCCTTTAAAACAACCGGTTTACCTTCCTCAGCCTGAACGACTTCCATCTGGGGCCGGTCAATAGGCTCGATCCCGGTTTCTTTCACTGCCTTCAGATAAGCCTCCGGCACCAGAGACTCCATGGCATCTTCATACAATACTTCTTTACCAACAAAACGATCAAAAACAACCCTTGGCGCCTTGCCCTTACGGAAACCAGGAATATTAACTTTCTTAACAAGTTTGCGGTAGGATTTTTCCACAGCTTGGGAGAACTGTTCAGCATCCAACTCGATTTCCAATAGAACAGTGTTTTTTTCGACCCTTTCCGCGTTAGCTTTCATTATGCTCCCCCTTAAGTGATTTAATTATAATCGGTATTGGCTATCTCGAAAAGGAGCCCCTCTCGATAATAATAAATACCATTAAATTCTAATTAATATTGTAACCAATTTAATTGAATTAATTATTCTATGGCTTCACTGATATTTCCTTCAGCAAACCAAAAATACCAAGGCTTTATACAAGCCCTGGCACCCCCTAGCCTGAATACGGTTTGGGAACTGCCCGCCCGCTCAGCGAGCTCTTAACAACAGTTGCGGCACGGGACTCCTCATAATGTCACCACTTATTATAACTGGATAAGATCTAATGATCAACCAAAAACACCTGAAAAACTAAAAAAATAAACACATTTGGGCAGATAGCTACCTTCAATTCAAGGAATTGTTTCTGAAACAATTGAATCTCTTATATTTCCACATTTCAACAGTACAAGGTACATGATATCATTAATAGAGCAGACTTTCCAAGAGCAACCGAAAAAAATATTTCAGGGAGTTTTAGCAACCCTGCTTCTTGACAACACCATGTTTATTTGTTAACATATTTGCTGCGGGCATTCAGGATGTATGATCCGGTCGCCCGTGAGATTATGGTGGATGTAGCTCAGCTGGTCAGAGCACCAGATTGTGGCTCTGGGGGTCGTGGGTTCGAATCCCATCATCCACCCCAGAAAGATAGTATTGGGGCGTCGTCAAGCGGTAAGGCACCGGTCTTTGGAACCGGCATTCGTTGGTTCGAATCCAGCCGCCCCAGCCATTTTTAATTTTTACATGTTTTCAGTCTTCTTAAGGTGAGGACTATTACCACCCATTTCGCCATCAAGAGGCTGAAAATAAGGTTATGGGCCATTAGCTCAGTCGGTAGAGCACCTGACTTTTAATCAGGGTGTCGGTGGTTCGAGTCCACCATGGCTCACCAGCAAGGGTTGGACCTCAGGTTCAACCCTTATTAAAAATATGCGGGCGTGGCGAAATGGCAGACGCGCTGTACTTCAGGATCCAGTGGGTTAACTCCCGTGAGGGTAAAATGCTTGTTAGCTAAGGAATAATAAGGCTTTCCGGATTTATCGTCCGGGGAGCCTTTTATTTTGTTATGTTGAGGATATTACTCAAATTCACTGCACTTCTAATCCAGTAAGTATTGGCTGCAGTCTATGGATGGCAAAACATCAGGCAATCCAACTACGGAAATGGTATTCTGTGGACTGCAAATCCAGTGTAAAAAAGTTAATAAAAATATTCAAAAGAACTATTGCTACAAATACGAATAAAAGATTGCGCAGGTCCCATCAACTAATTAAGATAAATTATAGGCTGTCATTAAATAAAATGTCTTGTATAAAAAGAGGAGGTTAACTATAAAACAAGGAGGTTAAAGAGGATGATAGTGAGCATTTTATCAAAACTTAAAAAAACAAGCATGCTGATGTTTGCAGTATTGCTGGGAGCAGTATTGTTAGTAACAGGCTGTCAGTCCAAAGAGGTTGAGACCTCAGAGGAAATAGCAAAGCTGCGCATAGGGCTGGTTCCAGGGGAAGACGCCCAACAAATAATAGAAAAGTATGATCCTCTGGCCAAATACCTGGAAAGGGTACTGGATTTAGAGGTTGAGCTTATTGTAGGCACAGACTACACAGAAACTATTGAGGCTATGCGTACAGGCAAGTTGGACCTGGGAATGTACGGCCCGTTTTCCTATATACTAGCAGCTGATACAGCCAATGCTGAGGCAGCTATTTTGGCTTCTTATGAAGATATGGGAATTTATTATGAATCCTATATTATTACACATCCGGAAAGCGGTATTGATAAAATCTCTGATCTCAAAGGAAAGACCTTTGCATTTGTTGATCCCGCGTCTACGGCAGGATACCTCATACCCCGTATGTACATGGAGAAAGAGGGCATAAACCCGGATAAAGACCTGGCCTCCACGACTTTCTTGGGTGGACATGATGCCTGTGCTTTGGCAGTCAAAAAGAAACAAGTAGATGCTGCATCAATTGTTAAACACCAGCTAGAATCTGCAATTAACGCGGGATTGATATCTGAGGATGATTTCAAAATAATACATACATCCGATCGCTTCCCTGGAGGACCTATGGCGTGGCGTAAAGATTTGCCAGAAGATTTAAAAGAAAAGATTAGGGATGCCTTTATTAATATGCCTGAGGAAGATATCAGTGTTCTGAGAACTGCATTTCCCAAATTAGTTAAGTTTGAAGTAGCAAATGATTCAGACTTTGATATTCTGCGCCAATCTGCGAAAGAATTAAACCTGGATATAAAAGAATTGATCTAAGCACAAAACCCAAGTAAGGAAAAGTAAAATGATCCTAAATTAAAGAATTAAACAAAACATTTAATGGTAAATGTGCATGCTTTGCGTGGGGTTTATTTTGAAGTTGAGCAAGGTGGTTTACCGACAATTTATGCCCGAGCGGAGCAGAGTACATCGACCATGCTCCGCTTTATAATCGAATTAGAAAAGCCGGCCGAGAGAGCCAGGTGTTCCAAGCAGCTAGAACCTATATATTATTGACGTTTTATTATTCGTGTGCTATGATAATTTATACGACATTTATCACGGTTTAATAAACCTAATTGGAATTGACGTTCAAAGCCAGTAAAATCAAGGCTTATAATGCGGGCGTGGCGGAATGGCAGACGCGCTGGACTTAGGATCCAGTGGGTTAACTCCCGTGAAGGTTCAAGTCCTTTCGCCCGCACCAATTATGTCCGAGAACCCTTGTAAATCAAGGGTTTATTGTTTTTCTTCTTTAATTAGATTTTTCATAGGCATCTTTGCAAATACTCCGCAGTTACCGTCTAAACAAGCATCAATGGGCTCCAGCAAGCCATCATCTAGGCCACAAGTTTCTTTGCAGCAACCATTTTGATGGCTCGTTTCATTTATGCAAGAAAACTAAGCCCCATTGCTGGGGCTTTTCCGTAAAAGATTCGCTTATTATATTAAAGCTTTAAACGTCCAATGTCCTTAACATCAGTAGTCTATAGTTAATCTTCTACTGGTTCGAATTCGCTTTTCCCAGCAAGACATACTGGGCATGTCCAATCATCGGGAATATCCTCAAACGGAGTACCCGGTTTAATTCCATTATCCGGATCGCCAAGTTCGGGATCATAAACATACCCACAAGGAATGCATCTGTATTTTTTCATTTTTTCCTCCCTTCAGAAAATCCTTTATTCTTTCAATCAGCAAAGAATACTTTCTACACAAATCAGGCGTAATCCTTTAAATATCGCCATATAAAGGATTATATTTTTTCGATCAACAAACATTTGCAGCTTATTCATTGTAAAGCTGCATAATTATTATTTACAGTTAATAACATATAACACAGGTAAATAGGTTATAGTTCAGAACAGGCGCAATACTGGCTTAAATTTGTTATTGCGGGCATTCCTACAAATAAGCATCGACCTGGACCTCTATAACGGAAATCTCCATGTCAGTCAGTTGACGTCCCAAAAAATTGCTGAGAGCCTTGATTGAAGCACCTATGGCAATACGCCTGACATCATAATCTCCTTTATTTTCAGGACCCGTCTGGTTAAAGTTGGAGGTCTTAGCGAATTTTTCTGAGGGTAGTCCGGGACTCAGGGCAGCTGCCAGGCTGTCCAGTACTGCATCTTCTTCCCTTAACGGTTCATTAATAAACGGTTCACCATCTTCCAGGTCAACAGGGATGTTTCCGTTTTCTTGATCTGCGCTTTTTATACCTTTAGCCTTTTCCTGTCTTTTCTTTCTCTGTTCTTCCCTTTTAGCGCAGTATTTTGCATATTCCTTTTGTATTGTTTCTTCCACCTCAACCAGTTCAGACAGATGTGATTGAAGAAATATTGACTGATCCGGAACATGTTCCTGGAGCATTTTGATTAAGTCATATTGATTGGCAATCAAAGCTTGAAGGGCTGGAAATACCTTAATGGGCACCCTGGAAAGTTCTTTATCGTATTCGAAACCTGAAGCAGTCAAAGAAAACTCTTTCTTTTTCTTCTTCAATGCTTGCACTTCCCTTAAAATCGAAATTTGTCGTAACTTATTTTATTACATGTTCATGGAAATTAAAAGCAATTTTCCAGTCATAGCTGAAAACTTCGCCTCAACCAGTAATCACAAAATAATCGCACTGAAGAACAAATTCGCCCTATCGGGCGACTTAAATGAAACCGGGGCTAGATAAGCTAAGGACTATCTATATCCTCGGTTTCCCCCATTTAAAACAAATCCCTTCCGCACTCTGGACAATCAACTGTAGGCATAACACCAGGGTTTTCATCCCAGGCGAATTCATCAATTATCCACACAGGAATCCATTCGCTAAATCCACAGCTCTGACAACGATACTTGTGATGGGACTTGTCCTCTGGATCGTCCTGAAATGGAATGGTGTTTTTGTCCCATATTTTGTCTATTTTGTCCGTCATCCTCTTCTTCACCCTCCTTCTTTAACCCAACAATGGCATCATAAATGTAACCATAGCGGGGATGCCAAATCACCCAAAGTTCCATCTCACATTTGCAACTCGGGCATCTTATGGGATTCTTGCCAAAGCTTTGTATCAATCGTTCTTTCCATGTATGTTTTTTCGTCGTGGTTGGCTTAAGCTTGCTTTTAATTTTTGTTTTCAGGAAATTGTAAAGACCTACTACCTTTTGAGCCAATTTGTTAATATCACGACGATATATGCCATATCGCCTTACCATCTTGAAATGTTTTTTAGGAATATGCATTATCAGTTTACCAATAAATTCATAAGCATCTATCTCCTTTTCTTTTCTCTGCTCATCTCTATGATCAATATACCAAAATTTTACCTTCCTATCGTCATAGCTAATAATTCTATACTCTGCAATAGCTGGTCGGGCCAGATACCGGCCAATATATTTGGCTGCTCCCTTGGCATCTCTCATCCTGGTTTTAGCGTGTACGTAAAAACCTTTCGGATATCTGCGGTATAATTCATTTATTAGTTTCTTTATTCCCGGTTCTCGTCCAAATTTCTTTTGAACAATTCCAAGTAATACCTTCTCCCAGCTCTTCCGCAAATAATCGTAAGGTATATATCCTACCTCTTTCCAATTCTTAAACTTATCTATTGCACCTTCCGTTACCAAGGCATGTACGTGAGGATTAAAACCCAAATCACGTCCCAAAGGTATGAATCGTGGTAATAATGCCGACTTCATACCCCATCTTTTTTGACTTGCTTCTATACCAATATTGAATTACCTCAGCAACTCCATCGCTTAGTTCTTTTAGCATTTCTCTATGCCAGTAAAATTTGCCTCTTATCTCTTTAGGAATAGAAAATACCGTATGGCGGTGCCCTACATCGATAATCTTTTCAACCTGTTTATTCACCCAATTATCTATATAAATCTTACCGCACTGGTTGCAAAAACGGCTCTTGCAGGAAAATCCCACAATTTTTTGATGCTTCCCACACTCTGGGCACATGTATTTAAGAAAGCCATAGCGAGGGTCACCACACCTTAGCATTATCTCAACAGAATCGATGACACTCTCAACCATATCTTTGGGAATTTTATGTAAGTTAATCTTACAGAAATTTTTCCCAGTGGTCAGCAAATATTTGTTTTATCTTTATTGTTTCTACACGAGGTTTACCATTTGCTTCCATGACTTAATTCTACACTTATCCACAACTCTCGAAAAGCATAATTTCCTAAATTAGGATAGGGGGCGGCTTTTAGCCGCCGACCCTCCTACACCACCGTACAAGCCGGCCTGGCATACGGCGGTTCGCCAGAATGAGCGTACTTCGAGTATCTTTGTGTCAGACTTATGAAACCGAGCTTAACAAGATATTCATTGGTTAAGGTACAACTTAAGATTGGGCTATTGGAAACCCTCCAGTAGCCTTTTCTCGTATTGGCAAATTCCCATGCTTTACGGTCGTCTAATCCAAGCCTTACCAGGTTGTCGTGCCTTGTTCTAATTGCCAGGCTTGGGAATCTCCTTGCGCCTGACGGGTTGCGGGATGTATGTCCCTTCCAGTATGGCCTGACGAATAGCATTACCGTGTTGTTTCAGGTAGGGCAGAAGCTCATCCACCGTCATACCATCCACTCCATGACTGCCACCGTTGGCCTTTACCCGCTTGTAAGCACGGTTCAGATTGTCCCTGTCCACTATCGCTTCAAGCAGGTTGCCGGAATACCCGTTGTCGCCGTTTCTTCCGTTCTTGGACGCCGCGGATACACCCGGCGCTCCCTGCATACCTTCAGGCTCCTCCCTATTCTTTGCAGGCCAGCCCTCATATGAGGTTTTCTGCTTTCTTCGCGTATCCGTCGAGTACCGCAAACTTCCAAAACCTTCCGACGTTCGGCCCTTCAGCAGACGTTCATGTCCTCCTGCCTACTATGGCCTCTGCTGACTTCTGGCAGTTCAGCCGTACATCTCTGCACGGGTTGCCAAGTTAAAATTCATTACCATAGCGTACCTGCCAGACCTCCCCGGGTAAGAACGATAGCCTTCATCCCATGTACCCGCCACATCTACTGCATAGGGTTCGGGCAGTGTCGGACTTTATCTTGTTGCGCAGACTCGTCCGCCCAAATGCAGCCTCGCATGTGGTTCTTGTTCATCGGGTCGGGACTTTGCCTCCGGCTTCCTTCAGATTCCACCTCGCGATGGACACCCTTGCCTTTGGCTAATGGTTCCCACTGCCAAGCCCATAGCGGACTTTCACAGCCAAGCTATCGCCCATGCCGGGCGCACACAACAAAAAAGACCTCTGGTAACACCAGAAGCCTTTATAAAACCTGCACGATTATGCTCAAAAGACATGATCATAATTAAAGCTGTATTTCCTGAAAAACCTGAAAGAAAACATATTTAATAAACAACAGCCCCAATAACCGCCAGTCTACAAAAGTGCTGTGCTTATAGTTCAGCGTCCTTTACGGCGTTTTTTGGCAGTTGTTGCGTTGTTCCGGTTTCCTTTTCCTGCCTTAACAACCCCAGGAGGAGTTTGTTTGACGCTCCCGTAAACCCCTGCTGACGCCTCCCTTTTGACGCATAAGTATTTATAAAATACATAAACAAACATTGCATAAAGGGGCAGGGCCAGCATGATTTTGTATCTACCCGAGATCCAGGGTAGTGAGAATATAGCTACACCCGATACGGTTGCCAACAGGACAAGGCGCCGCCATTTCACCAGTTCAGCCTTGGCGGAATCTCCCATCTTATACACCCTTTGCGGTTTTCATCATTCAGGTGGCCGGAATTGAACGTCCGCCCTGCTTTGACCTCCAGTTAAAGTCCGGTTAAATGTCTTTTTTATTGACAAGTGAAGCGCAGTTCTTTTCCAGTGATTCTTTGATTTTTTTATAGGTTACTTCCAGGGATTCTGAGATTACTTTGGTATCCCCGAGCACCGGCATAAAATTTGTGTCACCATTCCAGCGAGGAACCACGTGGATGTGAAAATGACCGGGCACCCCTGCCCCGGCAACCCTGCCGATGTTGGCACCCACGTTAAAACCTTCAGGTTTAAAGGCACGGAGTGCTTTAACCATGTCCCGGGTCATTTTAAAAAGCTCCATCATCTCTTCCTCGCTCAGGTCCTCAATTTCGCCCACATGCCTTTTGGGTGCGACAAGGAGGTGCCCGTTGTTATACGGATACAAATTCATTATGACAAAGGTCTCTTTACCGCGAAGTAAAACAAGATTGTCCTCATCCTCTTTAGATTTAAGCTTCTCACAAAAAAAGCAGCCTTCGCCGTGTTCCCCTCCGATATAAACAGAACGCCACGGCGCCCAAATCTGTTTCATCTCCAAGACCTCCGTGTAGTCTACGTAGTCTATTTTATTATTCTATAACTATCTATAAATTATATTTATAATAAATATATACATTGTTTACCTGTACTTCATATAGAATAATAAAAAAAGGAAAAAGCCCTCAGCTGGGCTCCCGCCTTTTTATTTGTTTGCTGCAGCAATTTGCATCCTTATCTTTTTAAGCAGTCCTTCTCTGGATACCGCATAACATAGATTTGAAATTTCAGACTCCAGCCTTTTCCCGTACCACAATATATCTTTACTTCTGTACCAAATAGAGCATAAATAATGTTTTCCGCCCACCTCAATTTGAACATACTCTTTCTTATCTAACATAAAATACCCCCTCCCACCTTACCCATTAATACTGGTTAAAGTATCATTCGTCAAAATCATATAAAATCCTTTAGAAATATTGCGATATTTATCAACATTTTTCTCAAGATCAGGCCTCAGGCCTTTTACTAACTGTTGTTTTCGGTAGAATTGGCTCAGTTATCTGTCGTAAAAGATAGTTCTTTCCCATCTGTCGTGAAAATTATTGTCCCCTGCTTATCTGTCCGGATCACTTCAACATTTTGTTTCTTCAATCTGTCCAGGGTAGCCTGATGCGGGTGGCCGTAATCATTTTCAGCTCCTACAGAGATCACGGCATACCTGGGTCCAACGGCCTTCAAAAAGGCAGCTGATGTTGATGAACTACTCCCGTGGTGGCCTACTTTCAGTACATCGGCTTTTATTGAGGCTCCGCTTGCCAGTATTTCTTTTTCTGACAACGCTTCCGCATCACCGGTCAAGAGGAAGGACACCTCCCCGCAGGTGAGCATGATGACCGCAGAATAATCGTTAAGCTCGTCATATTTCTCCCCGCACGGCGCCAGGATCCTCGCTGCCAGCATGCCGTCCTCCATAATGGTCACCCCGGCCCTCGCTGGGTTGATCTGGAGCCCCTTCCTGTCTATAGCCTCCAGAACATCTTGGAAAGTCCGGGTCGTGTGCGTCACTTTGGGCATGAATACTTCACCGATTTGGAAACTGTTTATGACCGTGTCCAGAGAGCCGATATGGTCCTCATGGGGATGAGTACCGATTAGATAATCCAGCCTTTTTACACCCGTTTTTTTCAAGTAGTTGACAACCGTGGAAGCATCATCGTTTCCCCCGGCGTCCACAAGCATATTTCGCCCGTCAGGAAACTGGATCAGGATCGAGTCACCCTGTCCGACATCCAGGAAATGGACTTTCATCTCAGCCGCCAACCGTTGCGCTCCGGGGGGTAATTCCTGGGAATGGGGTATAGGCTCAAGTCCTTCATCCCCCTTCCCGGGAGGGACTGCAGGTTTATTAGCGGCACAGCCTGCCAGCAAGAAAAAAGCCAGTACAAATAAGATTATTCTTTTCAAGCTGGTCATTGCCGAGTCACTCCTTAAAGAGCCGTTCTGCCAGCGTGCGGACATTCTCTTTTAACTTCGCTGTAGCGCCGGCATCTATGCTCACCGCGATTTTGAGCACATCCCCTTCCATGGCTTCCGGTGGTACAAGCTGCCGGGGCAGGCGAAAGGTTTTTCGCTCGAATTCCAGAATAACCCAATCATTTTCAAAGCGGTCAATTATAAACATAGATATTCCTCCAGTTTCAGGATGTTCTCAGCACACCTTGTTATATGATATTTTACAGAACAAAGGGGTATAAATAAAATTTGTAAAGGGGGGCATTTTGTAAAACTCACCGCCCTTTACTGCCATCACTTCCGACAAATTACTGAATACTATTATTTTTAGAGAATTAGACCATTCACTGGTTCTGAGTAAACAGTAACAACTTGATGTATGATGAGACCTGTAACGAGCTGTTCAAATAAATGGGAGATAAGTCGAATATTTATAGTTTTTATATTTTTTTGTTATGCAAATCCTGTTAATTAAGTACAGTACTTGCACGTTTCGCGCTATAAGCTGTATTTACGAGCTCATCGAATTTCAATATAATAAAGAAGGTAATCAGCTGAACAGGAACGTATAAATATAGTCGAAACTTTCCTGGGTAAAGAACGGGGTTTCTAAAATTATATATTCTGAGGTGAAGCAGGTTTGCTGCAGGAAAATTTGACCTTACACACAGATAAGTACCAGATAAACATGATGTATGCCTACTGGAAAAAGGGCGTTCATAATAATAAAAGCGTTTTTGAGGCTTTTTTTAGAAAACAGCCTTTCGACAATGGCTTTGCAGTTTTTGCCGGGCTTGAGAGAATCGTCAACTACATTAATAACCTGCGTTTCAACGAGGACGATATAGCTTATCTGGCAAGCCAGGAGGAAAACTACGACCCGGCTTTCTTTGAAGAGCTGAGAAAATTCCGTTTTACAGGAAATATCAGAGCGGTCCGTGAGGGCAGCCTTGTTTTTCCCGGCGAACCTCTTGTCCAGGTAGAGGCAAGGTTACTGGAAGCCCAGCTGGTGGAAACAGCCATTCTGAACTTTATGAACTACCAGACTTTGGTAGCTACCAAAGCAGCAAGGGTCAGGCAGGTGGCCCCTAATGATGTCCTGATGGAATTTGGCATGAGAAGAGCCCAGGAGGCAGACGCCGCGCTCTGGGGAGCAAGGGCAACCTACATCGCCGGTTTTGATTCCACTTCCAACATGATGGCCGGCAAGCTCTTTGGCATCCCCACCAAGGGAACCCACGCCCATTCCTGGGTACAGAAGCACGACAGTGAAGAGGAAGCTTTTAAAAACTTCGCCGATGCTTTTCCGGATCATGTCATCCTCCTTGTGGATACCTATGACACTTTGAAAAGCGGGGTACCCAACGCAATAAAAATCGGGAAATACCTGGAATCAATCGGCAAAAAGATGATCGGAATCCGTCTGGACAGCGGCGATTTGGCCGACCTCTCCATTAAAGCACGCAGGATGCTGGACGAAGCGGGCTTGGACTACGTCAAGATTGTTGCTTCCAACGACCTCGATGAATACAGGATTGCGGAATTGAAGAAGCGGGGAGCAAAAATCGACATGTGGGGCATCGGCACCCGTTTGATTACCTGCTATGACGATCCTGCCCTGGGAGGCATCTATAAGCTCGTAGCCAAAGAAGCCAACGGAAGCTACCAGCCGGTCATTAAGATTTCCGGTAGCTACGATAAGGTAACTACACCCGGGGTAAAAACAATCTACCGGATGGTGAATAAGAGCACGGGCTGGAGCGAGGGAGACTATATAGCTTTTATCGATGAAGATATCAGGGGCAAAGACCGGAATGCCATGTTCGACCCTGACAAGTACGAAGCTATTGAAATGCTTGTACCTGTATTTAGTGGCGGAAAACAAGTCTACCAGCTGCCTTCCCTGGAGGAAATCAGGAGTTACCACAAAGAACAGCTGGCTATGTTCCGTCCCGAGTACCTGCGCATGAATAACCCGGAAACCTATTCAGTTTATTTAAGCGACCATGTCAAGAATACAAAGATGGTCTTGCTCCGGCAGCACAACCATTTCATTAATAAAGACCCAGAAGCTTAAGCAAGGAAACTTTGCCCGAATTAAATCACCAAGAAGTCTAAAATACGTAGTATGATATATAAAATATAAAAGAAATTTATGGATAGTTTAATGGAACTGCGGATTTTACTGGCTAAACTTCAGCATAAAAAAGAAATCCTGCTCTGGGTGAGCAGGAAAACGGATAAAGTGGCATACATAATTAATTTGCCTATAAGTAATGTTTTTTATACATTCTCCTGAAAAAAATATTAATTTTTAAAGCGTCGCCAAACGGTTATTATGTTTGCGGCGCTCTTAGTTATTATGAAAATTTCACTTATGGGGACACTGGATTCCTCCGTGGTTAAAACAGGCGTTGCAGGACCTGCAGGCCGACTTTGCCTGTCCCTTGCGAAAACGGCTAATTAAATCCGGCTCCCGGATTAACGGGCGGCACAGGGAGACTATATCGGCAACACCGCTGGTGACAAGGGACTCCATAACAGACAGGGAACGCAAGCCCCCCACCAGAATCACGGGTATGGAAACGGTAGCTTTGATTGCTCTGGCCGCATCTTTGAAGTAAGCCTCCTGTTCCTGGCTGTTGATGTCTTTGCGGGACATTACATCGCCGGCCTCCTTCATGCCGCCGCTGACCTCTATAGCATCCACCCCGCAGCTTTCCAGAATTCTGGCTACGGCTACGGCATCTTCCAGGGTTAGGTATTCTGGTCCGTCGAAACCGTCTGTAGTGTTAAGTTTGGCTAGCACGGGAAAATCATCTCCAACCAGGCGGCGGCCCCGGGACATTATTTCCCGTAAAATGCGGGTGCGATTTTCCAGACTTCCCCCCCACCTGTCCCTGCGTCGGTTGGTGTAGGGCGAGATGAACTGGGACAAACCGTAGCCATGGGCAATATGCAACTGGACGCCGTCGCAGCCCGCGGCCTTGGCCCGGGCCATTGCAGCAGCATAGGCTTCAATCCACTGCAGGATTTCCCCCTCAGTCATTTCCCTGGGTGTAATGCCTGTCACCCTGTTGGTCACCGGCGAGGGCGCCACTGGCATCCAGTTATCCTCTTTGGTCAGTGTATCCACCTGCCTGCCCGCATGGCTGATCTGCAATACCAGCTTGGCGCCATACTTGTGGACAATACGGGCCAACTTCCGGTAGCCCTCGATAAAACTGTCATCATAAATGGCGTTCTGGCCGGGCCGGATCCTTCCCTCGGGATGCAGCACATAGGAGTGTCCCGTAATGATCAGGCCCAGGTCATGGGCAGCCAGGGTCCGGTATAAGTCAAATTCCCGGTCCGACAGGCTACCGTCCATATTTCCCATAAAGTCATGGGTAGCGGAGCGCACAAAGCGGTTTTTTACAACCATGGACCGGGCCGCCCCGATAGCAAACGGCTCATATAAGATGCTCAAAATAATCCCTCCGTTTGTTTTTCCGTCCTGTTATTTTGCTTCTACGAGCCGTTAAGTGCTTCCTTTTCGGAATTTTAAAACTTCCTTCAGTTTTATTTATTAACCTGCAGGTATTCAACCCTCCGGCACCAAATAATATAAAATAGCAGCGCTGGCAACTGCCAGGCGGCAAATGAATAACCTTTCAGAAGGTGAGCGTTTCAATGTATATCTTTGAATTAATAGCTGAAAACAAAATCCGTGAAGCCATAGAGAACGGCGAACTGGACAATCTCCCCTGCAAGGGTAAACCCCTTCAGCTGGATAACCTTGCCCATGTTCCGGAAGAACTCCGGGCAGCATATACGATCCTGAAAAACGCCGGGGTGCTGCCCGAAGAACTTCAGCTAAAAAAAGAGATCGTCTCTCTACAAAAGCTGATTGACTACTGCCACGAGGAGGACGAACGTAAGCAGTTAACAAAAAAGCTGACCCAGAAAGTACTCAGGTTCGAGATGCTCATGGAAAAACGGAAAGTAAACAATGCCCTGGGCCAGTACAAAAGAAAAATCTATCGCAAACTCGGTTGTTACTAAAAACCGGAAACATAAATAAACCCGGGCTTGCCCGGGTCTGCAGCGTTACTCAAGAGAGCATTTTTGCTGAGCTTTTTTCGTTTATTCTACTTTATCTTCATTTGGACTATATTCTTCTCCGGCATCCCCGGCGGGAACAGGGCTGGTTTTGAGGTAATTGTGGAAAAACCATTCACCTATTGCCAGGACACCGAGGAACAATGCCCATCCGGCTGGCGTTAAGGTTGCAAAACCGTTGATTATCCAGTCCGAAATGCCGATGACCAAGGCTGCCAGGACCACATCCAGTACAGTTGCCGTGCTATTTCCGTAGCGGGGCAGAATCATCAGATCCCCCAGAAGATAAGCAACCGCTGTCAGAACAACGGCAATAAGGATTGCCTGGCCGCTACTGATTTGAGCAAATAGAGGCAGAATAATAACACTTATCAGGCCAATCATAATAAACTTTATGAGCAGAGATGTAAGGTGTTTATTCACGAAACCCCTCCTTATTATTAATTTATTAATGTATTTTAACACTTTTTGTTCCTTTTTATACAATATATACCAGTACTTACAGCCCTGGGATCCGGAAAGCGCAAAAAAGGGTCTGCATCACTTTGCAGACCCCTGGTTTTATACATAAATATTGCGGCTTTTAATTAATCTAACAATTATCACCATAAGTAAACAGGGAAAGTTCTTTAATACAACTAAAGCAAAGCCGGTATAAACTTTGCCAGGATGTATAAATTCCCCTTGTCCGCGGAGATCTTGTGCACCACGCTGTCCGGCACAACAACCATAACTCCCGGTTCGTAGACGATTTCCACCCCGTTCATTACGCCTTTGCCCACTCCACCGACAACTTCATGTACCTCATACTTGCCTTCATGAATGTGGTCCCCGATTTCACAGCCTTCCGATATTTTAACTAAATGGTAGCTAAACTTGCCTCCGGTGGAATCTCCCTTAATCAAATGTTTTAAAAAAACGCCTTTAAACTGCGCATGCGGGTTCCACTGCAGGTCCTTCACACTTGCCTCGCGGTCTACGAAAACCACCTTACCGTCCATTATTCTCTCAAAAAAATGATATGTATCATACATTTTATTCAGCCCCCCTGCTATTCTTAAATGTGTTATTTTTCGATAACCCTATCGTGTTTCCTTCCGGCGCTCAAAATAAAACAGCCTGCAGTGCGCTTGTCACTGACAGGCAGACTATTTGATCCATTTTTGGGGAAATCTTATAATACAGGTTTTACGAAGAAGCTTTAGAGAAAGCTTTAAATGAGGTGAACAACCATGGATCGCCCCAAATTCAAGCGGCTGCCGAGGCATGTTGGTGTTATTCCCGACGGAAACAGGAGGTGGTCCTTGAGTCAAGGACTGCCTAAGGAAGCCGGTTATGAGAAGGGACTCGAGCCCGGCCTCAAGCTCTACGAGATTTGCCTTGACCTGGGAATTGAAGAGCTAACATTTTATGGCTTTACCCAGGATAACACAAAGCGGCCGGCGGTACAAAGAGAAGCTTTTCAAAGGGCATGTGTCGAAGCAGTCCGGCTGCTTTCCAACAGGGACGCATCCCTTTTTGTGATTGGTGACTATTCATCCCCGCTTTTCCCTCCCGAGCTTCTTGCCTACCGGAAGAGGCATACCTTCGGGCAGGGCCGGATCAAGGTCAATTTTTTGGTCAATTACGGCTGGAAGTGGGACTTAAATCATGCCTTAAGTTTTATCCGTAAAAAGAACGGCTCTGAACCTCCGCGCAACCTCATTGATTTAATCGCATCCGCAGATATCTCCCGTGTGGACCTGATTGTCCGCTGGGGCGGGCGCAGGAGACTCAGCGGGTTCCTGCCGGTCCAGTCCATCTATGCCGACTTCTATGTGGTCGATGAATTATGGCCAAATTTTAAACCTGAGCAGTTTTATGAGGCGCTCCGCTGGTACGAAACCCAGGATATCACCCTTGGAGGGTAACAGGACTGGTTTTGCTGTTTTTCTCCAGAGGCAGGTTAAAAACTAAATTATCCAGTTTTTCTAATTCCCGGGTTTTGACATGCTGATCATTGTTTGACATGAGATACGAGATAAGTCCCTGTACGGCGCAAGCTGGGTTTCTCCTTATTCGGGTTAACCCTTATAATTGACTCACAGGCCGGCTTAGTCCTTCTCACCAAAGGGTGAAATATCCCGCAGTTTTTCTACAATTGGTACAAGCTTTTCAAGGAAATAATCCACATCCTCTTCAGTATTGTCTTTGCCCAGGGTAATCCGCAAATTGCCATGAGCCAGTTCGTGCGGTATCCCCATAGCCAGTAGCACATGAGATGGTTCCAAAGAACCCGAGGTGCAGGCGGACCCGCTGGAAGCAGCGATGCCCTCCATGTTCAGGTATAAAAGCATGGACTCGCCCTCGATATATTCAAAGCAAAAACTGGCGTGATTGGGCAGGCGCTGGACAGGGTGACCGGTTAGCCGGACATGCGGGATGCGCTCCATGATTCCCGCAATAACTTTGTCACGCAAGCGGATGAGCCGGCTGCTTTCTTGTTCCATGTTTTCTACTGCCAGCTCTGCAGCTTTGCCCAATCCGACGATACCCGGAATGTTTTCCGTGCCAGCTCTGCGCAGGCGCTCCTGGGCGCCTCCATGAAAGAGAGTCTGTCGCCAGGGCGTCCCTTTGCGAATATACAGAGCGCCGGCCCCTTTGGGCCCGTAAACCTTGTGCGCGGAAATTGTAAGTAAATCTGCCCCAAGCTCATCAACGTTAACAGGAATCTTTCCGAAGCTCTGCACTGCGTCCACATGGAAAATTATCTTACGCTCCCTGGCCAATCTGCCAATTTCAGCTGTGGGCATGATGGTTCCCACTTCGTTGTTGGCATGCATAATAGTAATAAGGATGGTCTTGTCTGTGATCGCCCGTTTTACATCCTCCACACTGACCATACCATGTTCATCCACAGGGAGAATAGTTATCTCAAAGCCCTGTTTTCCCAGTGCCTTGACTGTGTTCAAAACAGCATGGTGCTCAACTGCGCTGGTAATGATGTGGTTCCCTTTCTTCAGGTTGGTGTAGGCCGCGCCGTGGATGGCCATGTTGTCCGACTCCGTTCCGCCGCTGGTAAATACTATTTCGGACGGGTCCGCCCCAATTGACTGGGCCACCTTTTCACGTGCCTCTTTTACCGCTTCCTTTACGATCCAGCCAAAATAATGCTGGCTGGAAGGGTTGCCAAAATTATCGCCTGTTAAAAAGCGATACATTTCATCAGCAACCTGCTTGACTACAGGCGTGGTGGCACTGTGATCAAAATAAATTCTACGCACTACTTGAACCCCCTGTACTATCATGTCTCTTTAATAAGCGTTTCTCTTCTCCCCGTATCTATACATAAACATCTTGAGATATTAAACATATTTGAATAATGGTTATTTTAATTGTACCTGTGCAAAAGAAAAAGAGCCTGTTTTTACCACGGCCTTTTAATGGGAGCATTCTAATCATATTAAATCAGTAGGTATTTGTCAAGAATCATTAAAGGGCTTGAGGGACGTTTCCCTGAATCATTCCGGGTAAGGATTGAGACCAGAAACCGTCCCCTGATTATACTGGTTCACTGGTTCATTTCTAACTTAACCTGGAGGCTAGATATAGTACATGTTTGCCTCTTTCTGATGACGTATTCTTTCCGTTTCCTGACAAAGATCTTCAAGGGTAGTGTTATCCAGCACAGAAGCTATAGCATCCCTGACTTTTTCCCATAGGATTTTCGTCACACAAAACTCGGCACGGTCGCAGGCTTCCGGGTCGTCTTCACTGACACAGCCAGTGGGGCCGAGGGGGCCTTCCAGGCACCGGACGATTTCACCAACTGTTATTTTGCCCGGTTCCCGGTTAAGCCTGTAGCCACCCTGGGCGCCCCGTACGCTCCGGACCAGACCTCCTTTACGCAGGAGGGTCATCATCTGCTCCAGATATCCTTCTGAAATCCCCTGTCTTTCTGCTATCTGAACCAGTGGCATGGTTTCTTCCGGGTTATAATTGAGCGCCAGTTCCAGCATTGCCCGTAGACCGTAGCGCGCCCGTGAAGAAAATTTCATATCTTACAAACCCCTCTCCATAAAAATAGGAATAAAAAATGACCTTTTTTATGCTCAAGTAAAAATCCTTTGCCTCAGGACGGAAGGTTCTTAATATATAATATACTGTTAGTCACGGAACAGCTGCGTACTCAGGTAGCGTTCACCGGTATCCGGGAGAATGGCTACAATCATTTTTCCCTTGTTTTCGCTTCTGCCTGCTACTTCAAGTGCTGCAAAGATAGCAGCTCCGGACGATATGCCGGCCAGGAGCCCCTCTTTCCGTGCTAATTCCCTGCTGCTGTTATAGGCATCATCACCGCTCACCCTGATTATTTCATCCACCAGAGAAAGATCCAGAACACCAGGGATAAAGCCGGCGCCGATACCCTGGATTTTATGCTGTCCAGGCGCCCCTCCGGATAGAACCGGGGATTCCAAAGGTTCCACCGCTATGATTTTCAGTTCCGGCTTGCGCGGTTTGAGTGCCTGGGCGATCCCGGTGATCGTGCCCCCTGTGCCGACACCCGCTATTATGATATCCACCTGTCCTCCGGTATCCTGCCAGATTTCCTCCGCCGTGCAAAGACGGTGTATTTCGGGGTTATAGGGGTTTTCAAATTGCTGCGGGACATAGGACCCCGGTATTTGCCGGGCCAGCTCATCAGCCTTCTGCACAGCGCCTTTCATCCCCAAGACGCCGGGGGTTAGAACCACTTCTACCCCGTAGGCCTTGAGCAGGTTTACGCGATCGACACTCATGGTATCCGGCATTGTTATGATAAGTCTATAACCCCGGCAGGCAGCGATGAAGGCAAGAGCAATTCCAGTATTCCCGCTGGTCGGCTCAATGATGACCGAACCCGGCTTGAGCAGGCCTTCTTCTTCAGCTCGCCGGATCATATGAAAAGCTATACGGTCCTTGACACTGCCGCCAGGGTTAAAAGATTCAAGCTTTACAATAAGATCCGCCCCCAGCCCCTGGGAAAGCCGTTGTAACCTGAGCAGCGGCGTATTTCCAATTAAATCAGTAAGACTAGCAGCAATTCCAGGCATTTTATACCCCACTTTTATCTGTATTTAATAACCTATACAGTAATATGCCTAAATTCCTAGAAGAATAATATTATATAAACATAGTCTACCCCTATTATAGATACTTGTAAAGGGTATTTAGAGCCAGCACTGAGCATAAAGACGGCTTCTCAGCTTACTTCAATGGATTTTAGCTTCATAAGCAGATGAAAAAAGCTCCCTCTCCAAGAATACCTGTGGCCGGCCTTCTGCTGTGGATTGCCGAACCTTTCAAAGTATATCCATGGAGTAACAGGAGCTTCTAGTCCAACGACTCCTTTAGCCGTGGAGACCCAGGTTAGTAGAGCACGGTTTTCCGGTCTGGTTTGATTTATCATTACTATAGTAAACAAGCATGCAGGGATTCCAGATAGTTTAACTCATCTCCTATTTTAACTGGATCACCAACTTGTTTAATAGCCTGCTCAACAGCATCCTCCTCAGCCAGCCCGGCCACGCAGTATTCGTCCAAAATACTATGAAGATAACATTCTACAGTGGCTTTTGTTTCGTGATAAGCTTCCGCAAACTCGAATCTGGACATAACAGTGTTGATAAAACTCTGAACCTTTGGATGATCCTTTCTCCTGGCCATCATCTCACACCACCTTATTCCCCAGATATAGAATTAAAAACAATAAGTAACAAAAACAGAAGCTAATCCCACGAAGAAACGCCCCTCTTGAAACACGCTTGGATGCTCACCTGGATAATAGATGAACAAAACTCTTATCACACCATACGCTGTGTTAAGGGATTTTTTGGGGGAGAGGAGCGATAATGTCCTCCTGCCTCTCATGAAGTTTACCCTTCTATTACAACAAAACCAGTAAAACAAAAATGACAGCCGGTTTAAAACCGGTTATTAAAAATTTTGCAGTTTTATTCTCATGCAGCAAGAAATTCTAAGCTTATTAAACCAGCCTTGCTATTTTTTTCACATTCTTTTCTGGTGCAGACTATAGCAGCATGATCCTTCCCAGGTAATTAGCTTAATTGATGCTCTCAGTTCTTCATGATATATGACGTTTAAACCGTAATAGCGGTTCGCTCCCCGGCCTTCTTCGCAAGTGTATAATACTAAAGTTTAAGATCAGTTTGCCTAACTCTATCTGCCGCATCCCCCATCTATAAATAAATATCGGAAATCTAAGGTTTTAGTGACAGTTTATGTTCAAGAATTAATCAGTACTATAGGCACAATTTATCTTTGCAGGTGCTGCTTTTCGGAATTTTTAGAAGCTTTAATAAACGAATTGTTAGAACATCTTTTCCATAACCCTTTACAATGATATAATGATAAGCAGTATATTACCGGCACACACCGGTTTGGTCCCTTTAACCCGTCAATTTATCACCCATGAGTTGATTCATCCATAAAGGGGACGGATCTTTTCCGGCCAGCTTTAGTTTTTTATCTTTATGCACTCAGTTATGTACCTTCAAATTTTTTTACGGGGAGGCAATTATTTTGGAAAAGAAACCTGAAACCTTAATTAGCTGTCAAACAACGGAGGGAGTCGCCAGGGCACCGCACAGGTCGCTTTTTTACGCCATGGGCTACTCCCCCGATGACCTGAAAAAACCAATGATCGGCATCGCAAACGCCTTTAACGAAATTATTCCAGGACACATCCACCTGAGAGACCTGGTCCAGGCGGCCAAGCTGGGCGTTGCGGCAGCCGGAGGTACCCCGGTTGAGTTCCCTGTAATCGGCATTTGCGACGGGATTGCTATGAACCACGATGGTATGAAATATCCCCTGGCAAGCCGCGAACTGATTGCGGATTCCATTGAGACTATGGCTGTTGCCCACAAGTTCGACGGCCTGGTCCTGGTCGGGAACTGCGATAAAATCGTACCCGGCATGATGATGGCAGCTTGCCGGCTGAACATCCCCTCCGTTTACGTAGGCGGGGGTCCCATGCTTACCGGCACCTACGCCGGTCAAAAGACAGACCTGGTGCGGGGCCTTTTCGAAGCCGTGGGACAGTATGCAGCAGGTACAATCAGTGAGGCCGAACTGCAGGAAATGGAACTCAGCGCCTGCCCCTCCTGCGGCAGCTGCGCCGGGCTTTTCACCGCCAACTCCATGAATTGCCTGGCAGAAGCGCTGGGGATCGGCCTGCCCGGCAACGGTACCATCCCGGCCCCCTACGGACAGCGCAAGGCCCTGGCCAAGCTGGCCGGCAGGCAGGCTGTGGAGATGGTAAAAAATGACATCCGGCCCCGGGATATCATGACCTTGAACGCCTTCCGCAATGCTATCGCCCTGGACATGGCCATCGGGGGTTCCAGCAACACAGTGCTGCACTTGCTGGCCATTGCTCATGAGGCGGACGTCCCTCTGGAGCTGGAGGCCTTCGACGAAATCAGCACCCGTGTTCCAAACATCTGCAAGCTTAGCCCGGGTGGTCAGCACCGTCTCTTTGACCTGTTCGAGGCAGGGGGAATATCCGCCGTGCTGAAGCAGCTGGCCGACCATGGCTTGCTGGAGTTGAATGAAATTACAGTAACCGGAAAAACACTGGGTGAGAATATCAGCCACGCTGTCGTTAAAAACCCCGAAGTCATCCGTCCTTTAAGCAACCCCTACAATAAAGAAGGCGGTATCGCCATCCTGAGGGGTAACCTGGCACCGGACGGGGCTGTGGTCAAGCAGTCCGCAGTGGCCAAGGAAATGATGGTGCACAGCGGGCCGGCCAGGGTATTTGACAGCGAAGAAGAGGCTTTTAACGCCATCATGGAGCGTAAAATTAACAAGGGTGATGTTGTAGTCATCCGTTACGAAGGCCCCAAAGGAGGACCGGGTATGCGTGAAATGCTTAGCCCAACCTCGGCAATTTCAGGGATCGGCCTGGACAAGGATGTTGCGCTTATCACCGACGGGCGTTTTTCCGGGGGCACCCGGGGCGCCAGCATCGGCCACATCTCGCCGGAGGCATCCGAGGGAGGCCCCATTGCCCTGGTCCGGGAAGGCGACATTATAGAAATCGATATCCCTGAGCGCCGCCTGAATGTCCGGCTTACTGAAGAGGAACTCTCAGCCAGGCGCGAGGAGTGGACCCCGCCCGCCCCGAAAGTGACCGGAAAAAGCTACCTGGCCCGCTACTCCGCCCTGGTTACGTCCGCCAGCACGGGCGCTGTGATGAAAATACCAGGCAGCGAACGGTAAAGCGGTTTTGGCCCATAGTTTAGGATAAACAAACGAACAAGAGATAAGCCTTCGGGATTCTTGCCGAAGGCTACTTTATTTAATCATAAACAGGCTTTACCTTTGTCTTTTCTTTCAATTCCAGGCCGCCGTCCCGGACAACCATGTCCCCTTCTTCCAGACCTCCTGTAATTTCGATCATGACCTGGTCACCCAGCCCGGTCTGCACAGGCCGGTACTCTACCCGATCCTTTACTACAACCGAAACTTCCCTTTGGCCATCCCCTCTGGTGCGCACCGCTTCCCTGGGCAGCACCAGGACCCTGTCCAGGGTCTGGGTCTCGATGGCCACCCTGACTTCATAGCCCGGTTTTAAAGGACCGGGGTCCGGGAGGGAAATGATAACCGGTACCCGCCGCTGAATCACACCCAAAGCCGATATTTTTTCTTCAGCCCGTGGATATATTTTTTTAACTTCACCGGTAAGTGTCTCCTGGCCCAGTACAGGTGCAGAGATCACAGCCTTTTGCCCAATTCTCACTTCTCCCAGGTCGTCGCTCAAGATGTCGGCTTTTACTTCAAGCTGGCCTGCTGCGGCCACAGTTGCCAACAGGGTCATGGGACCCACCACCTCCTCGCGCTTGACAGGCAGGTCCAGCACTATCCCGTCAATGGGGCTTTCAACCACCAACTGCCCCTCTTTGGCCTCTAAACGGCTCAGTGATTCCCTGCAGCCGGCCTCCTGGGCCAGGGCGCTGTCCAGCCGGGCGCTTTGCTCGTATAAAGTCTGCCTGCAGGTTTCCACCTGCAGTACAGCCTTTTCATACACCGCCCGGGAAACAGCGCCTGCACCGTACAGTTCCTCCATTCGTTTCAAGTTGTCGCTGGCCTCAACAAGCTCCAGCCTGATTCTCTCCAGGGCGGCCCTGGCGCTTTCGGCAGCAGTTTGCGCCTGGGATAGATGGGACCGCACTTCGCTGATCTGTAAAGAAAGGTCCAGATTTTCCAGAGTAACAAGGATTTGGCCAGCTTTAACAGCCTGACCCGTTTCTACCAGCACTTCAGCCACCCTGGCGCTCTGGGTGGCATGGATATCAAAATCTGAAGCCGGCTGCACATAACCGCTGTCTGTAACATACCGGGTAATGGTACCCGGCCGGACCTGCCATACCTCCACTTCCTGGCCGCCCCAGAGCATCTTCATGGCAGCCGCCGCCAGCACCACCAAAACGATAGCGCTGATCAGATAAACCTTTTTTTTCCGCTTCATCTTACCCCCCCGTTAATCGCTGTTCTTGAGAACTTCTACCAGTTCTAGCCGGCTTATCCCCCGGGCCGCCAGGAAATGAGCGGCCATGATAAACACAATCCCCCCCAGGGCGGCAAAAAGGTACGTCTGGGGGTAGATAACAATGGGCAAGGTATATAAATCGGTGCTGACTCCCTGAATAAACCATTCCGTCAAGAAGCGTCCGAAGGGCAGTCCCAGGGCCACACCCAGCAACGACTGCAGCAGGTTTTCCTTAAATAGCAGGCTGGAAACTTCCTTGTTGGTAAAGCCCGCCACCCGCAGTGTGGCCAGTTCCCTCCGTCGCTCGGCAAAACTGATTACAGAGGCATTGTAGACTATGGCAAAACCAAGCAGGACAGCAAAGACAACCATCATCGCAACGGAATAAATCATGCTGTCCATGCTATTTTTCAAGTTGTCAAGCTCCTTGCGCTTGCTGGAGATGGAAGAAACACCGGTCATGTCACTCAATTCCTGCTCAACCCTGCCGGCTTGACCGGGGTCGACTTTAAGCATGGCGCCTGACATAACGCCGCTCTCCTGCATCACCTGGTTGGCCAGGTTCAGGGAAATATAGGACCCGCCCCCCACAAACTGCCGGTTCACGCCAGCTACTGTGAGACTTGTCCTGCGGGTAGGCCCGATCCCCAGGAGCGTTTCCACCTCAACACGGTCGCCTATTTTTACGCCCAGCCTTTTCGCTGTCCTGGCACTTATTAAAAAGCCGTTTTCCGGCAAGGTTAGGGGTTTTTCATCATTTCCCACCAGTTTCTTCATGGTTGTGTCCGGGGACAAGCCCAGGAGCAGTTCATCTTCCGAACGCCCGTTAAGGTGGATTCTCACCGGAATTTCAAACAGGGGCTCCGTTTTGACAACACCTTCGAGGCGGGAAATGTTGTATAGTTCATGCTCTTTTACAGGTTGGTTAAAACGGACCAGTAAATCGTAGTTCTGTTCCTCGAAAAAATGTTTCTGAATCATATAGTCAACTGCATCATTCGTAAAGAGGGACAAGACCAGGAGTCCCACCGCAAAGATCACCCCCAGCAGGGTAATCCCGAAACGTCCCCGTTTGCGGTTGATAGTTCTAAGGCTCAATTTCCAGGTTGTGTCTAACCTTTGCCAGAACCAGGGCCATTTCTCCAGGAACATGCGGCTGGTTCCCCCGGGAGGCTCGGGACGCATGGACTCGGCCGGTCTGACCTTAACCACCCCCCTGACCGCCAGGAGACCGGCGGCAAGGCTTACAACCACCGCAAGGAGTAGCCCGTAGAAAACCGCCCTGTAGTTTGCCCCGCTGATGGTTTCCGGGAGGTTAAAGAACTGGGCGTAAGTCCTGGACAAAACCGAAGCCAGTCCGAGACCCAGCAGGATTCCCAGCAACGCCCCTGCCAGCGCTACTGCCAGAGCATAGCCCGTATAGTGAAACATAATCTGCTCGCTGGAATAGCCCATGGCCTTCATGACCCCGATTTGCAGGCGCTGGGCTTTGACCATACGCCCCAGCATGACAAACTGGATGGCAGCGGCAATGCCCAGGAAAATAGCCGGCATGAAGCCGGCGATTGCCTTAAGTGAATCAATCTCGCCCTGCAGGATGGCATGGCTGAGCTGATCCTTGCGCGGGTAACTGGCCAGGTTGCCGTAGGGCTCCAGGACCTTCTTGACCTGGTCAGCCACGGCCTTTTCATCCGCGCCGGGAGCAAAGGTAATCACCACCTGGTTGATCTCGCCGTCAAGACCCAGAATTTGCTCAGCCTGATTATGGGGCATCATGATTATGCCGAAGGTTGCCGGGTCCGGCATCATAGTGCTGGCATCTTTCATGGTTACAATTGTTTCAGGACTGACGGCCGTTCCCGTCACTGTCAAAAAGACCTGCTTCCCTTCGGCCACGATACGGATCTCATCGTTGAAAGAGTGGAGGTTGGCGTCAAAATATTTGGGGTCCACCAGCACTTCAATTCCCCCACCCTGGGGATATTTCTCAAAAAGCCTCCCCTTTTCCAGGCGAAAGCGGTTGATTTCATTATCTACGGGTAGGGGGTAACTGATGAGCCGGGCTGTGGCCCTCTGATGGTCTTCTTTCAGGATGGAGACATCCTTTTGAATCCGGCCGGTGACCTTCTCTACCCCGGGAATGGCCTCCACCTGCCTGATTATCTGCTGGGGCGCCCTAACCACATGAAAATAATAGTCGACGAAGTCGTTTTCGGCGTAAAAAGCCGCCTGGGAGCGGTTCAGGTTGTAATAAGCGGTGGACATGGCGATGTAGACGGTAATACCAACAGTTACTACTGCCACTACTGCCAGGAACTGACCCCTGGTGCTCCCAATGGTGCGCCATAATTTCTTGATTAAGACGCTCATTACCATTCAATCCTCTCGGCTGGCAGCGGGTTTTTATTTTCGATGATTTCCGTGACAGTGCCGCTGCTCATGCGGATAACCCGGTGGGCCATGGCGCTGATGGGGGTGTTGTGCGTGACGATCACCACCGTGCTGCCCTGCTCCCGGTTGATTCTATCCAGCAAACCCAGCACAACCTGGCCGATCTTCTGGTCCAGGGCCCCGGTGGGTTCATCGCACAGAAGCAGGCGGGGCCTCTTAACCGCAGCCCGGGCGATGGCCACACGCTGCTGTTCGCCGCCGCTTAGCTGGGAAGGAAAGTGGTCCATCCTGTCCTCAAGGCCCACTTCTCTTAATACTTGCGTAACAGAAAGCGGATTTTCGACCAGTCCGGCAGCCAGTTCCACGTTTTCTTTCGCTGTCAAATCGGGAATCAAATTGTAGAACTGAAATACAAATCCCACTTCTTCCCGCCTGTACCGGGTTAATCGCTGCTCTCCGGCAGTGGCTAAATTCTCCTTGCCAAAGAATAATCCGCCGCTGGAAGGCGAGTCCATCCCGCCGATAATGTTGAGCAGGGTACTTTTGCCGGACCCACTGGGACCCAAAATTACCAGCAGTTCCCCCTCCAGGATGTCCAGGGATGTTTCCTTTAAGGCATGGACGGCAACTTCACCCATCTGGTAAGTCCGTGTAATTCTATCCAGCTTCATCAGCACATTTTTCTTCATAACGCGCTTCCTTTAATACTTTTTAATCACCTTTGGGGATTTCGCCCTTTTTCCAGCGTCTGTACTGCTCGTCAAGGTCCGAAAAGTACCAGCGCAGAAAATTAAAGTAATCTTTCATCTCCTGGAGGTTTTCAAGGGCGGCTTTATTCCGGGGATCTATCAGGCCAAGTCCCTTTTCAACCAACTCCTCCCATTCCTTGAGAGAATCGATCTTTTGGGACATCGAGCCGATCCAGAAACCGGCATTAGCCTGGTAGTGATCCTTTCGCTCGCCGGGAATGCTGATCTTCTCAAAAAAGTGCAGAAATAAACCCTGACGGACTGTAAGGGAGGCCGTGGCCTTGCTGAAAAGCAGGCCCTCAGCGATTTCATCCAGGGTTTTGGGTTCACCTGACAGCAGCAGGTAGCCAAAAACCCTGCCCAGAGTTCTTGAGGCCCCCGACCTTTCAAAGAGCAGGCCCATGTTTTCGACAAACTGAAATCTTTCTGATTCTGTGCCTGTCATTTTCTGTACTCCTATTTTGTAATAGAAATCTAAGTTGTGCTTTAACCTTACTAAACTACTCTAAAAATAAATATTTTCATCCTTCGTGGTGTCGCTGGCAGCATTGGGGAACTACTCTGAAAACATACATTTTTCATCCTCCTGCTGGTGCCGCGTCAGCGGCATGAATGTCTAACTCTCCGCTTCCAGCAAGCTCTCCAGGGAGCACCTCCAGGACCTTTGCCAGGATGAAAAACGCAAGCAGCAGCCCATGGATATATCAACGCTCAATATCAGAATAATATTAATCATATTATATCAATTAATCATTTAATTGTAATTAAACAAATTAAAACATAATTCGGCATCCACAGCCAACCATTATCAGGAAAACACCGGTCTGAAAAACCAAACACAATAAAAACTCCCTGGTGGAAAGGGAGCAATTCTTAACTACAGCACCCGACCCAACCAGGGAGTCCACGGTGCTCACAAACCTATTTATTTTTCCTGTGAAAACTGCTAACTGGAAAAGGACAATCTTTTCCCCTACACCACACTTGAGGAAATCCGGGAAACACCGGCTGGGAGATTATTCAAAGTGAATACCCGCTTTATCCGGCTTTTTACCGCCGAACTGTCTGCAAAGGTATCCTCTCACAGGGTGTGGTTTTTTTACCGCCAGGGTTCGTCTGTACCGCCATCACTGGTTACATCAGCCCTGACGCCGTACCGTGAGAGGACCTCAGTGTAGGCCCGGGCGGCTTGAAAGAAGGAACCATAGCGCCCCAGGACGACCCTCGTCAGGTTGCCGTCCCTGGAAAGGGCAATACTCGAGCCGGCAAGGGGTTGACTCCTGTTATAAAGTTCCAGTGACCTGGCCAAGCTGGTTGTATGGGACAACTCGAACTGGTGCGACCTATACAACCTGCCGGAGGAATATGATAAACTCCGGTCGCTGATGCCGCCAAAACTGTACCAGGTATAAGCAACCTTACCCAGATTTTTCAGGACAGTTTTCTCACGGGACTTTTCTGATAAATCCAGCCTTTTTATTTTGTAGATATTGTATTCAAATCCCCCTTCATACACTGTCACGATGGCATAGGCGCAGGGAAACTGCACGGTGGCCGGGACCGTGACGTAGGGGCGGGAACCCGTCAATAAATTATTGGTGGTAACCTTGCACCGGTGCATGTGGCCGTAAAATATGCCCTTAATACCGGGGAAGGGCCGGATTGCCTGCTGCAACTCCCTGTAATTCTTAACCCCAAACCAGAGATCGGGACCGTTGCAGGGGTGGTGCAGAAACAAAAAGGCAGGCTTTCCCCGGCTGTCTTGCAAGATCTTCTGGAGCCACCGGATCTGACCGGGTTCGACATAGCCCCAATTGTCGTCCTGCCTGCAGGAGTCCAACAGCAAAAAGAGGTGGTCCTTAAAGACGACGTGCGCATAAGTTTTATCCGAAACAGCAACGTACTCCAAAAAGCCCCGCTCACCAAGCCCGCCGTTTTTAGTAAACTTATCATGATTACCGGGACATAAAAGATAAGGAGTTCTCCCAAAACGGGGCAGGATCTGTTCGTTCAGTACCTGGTACTGAAGCCTGCTGGCAGAGTCCGTCAGGTCCCCGGTAAGCACTGCCAGGTCAATATTTCGTTTCATGCTGTCGAAAATGCTTTGAACCATGAGTTCGCCTGAGTGTTCGGTCAGCTTGCCGAAAAAGATCTCGTTGATATCCCCATAGGGATCACCGTATGTAATGTGCAGGTCGCTGAAAAGGGCAAAGCTGAACAGGCGCCTCCCATTCGGACGGGGCAGGGTGCTGAAGGAGTTCAAGGAACCCCTGACGCCATTGCTCTCCACTTGGTACCAGTAACGCGTGGAAGGTTTCAAGCCAGTGATTTCCGCATAGTGGTACTCTGATTCCTGCCCAAAGGTGTACCTGACCATATTTACCGGCGTATTCCCCACATAAATGGAGGTGTCCGCTTTTTGGCCCGGCGTTACCCAGGTAACCACGGCATGGTCACTGCCTGCAGTGCAAAGCTCCTCATTGACTATTACGGTCTTCCACCCGGTCAGGGGACTATATAAAACGGGAACGCTCCGGCTCTGCTTCCCCTCCGGCTGCTCCGCAAAAAAGCAAGCTTCAGCAGTTTCCACGCTGTCTCCGGCGCGCCCTTTCCCGCATCCCTGTCCAGGAATATTCTTTTTGTTTTTTCCGGCTCCCAATCTGATCCCCTCGCAGTTAAAACAGTGCTGCGTCATCTTCCTGCTATCAGGCTTCAAACCAACAGCCTTTCTTTATATCTATGAACAAGACCGGCAAAAGGCTACCCCCGGGAGCTCAGCTGGAAACCATCTCTGAACTTTGCCATGAATAATTAAGTATGAGTAATTACCTGGTTAAGTATAAAACTTAAATCTAAAAAAATAACCTGCGCAACCAGCTTTCCCGGCATCATCAGCCGGCGCTTTTGGGGTTGCAATTCTTTTTTGGTGAGATTATGAGAGATGCGCTTTTTTTCTAATTTCAAAGTTATGCTATAATAATGCAGAAGTTTTAGCACCTATACAACTTTATCGCCTGCGTTTAAAATATGTTGCAAAGCACCTGAGGAACAAGAAAATATTGTCCTGGCCTGGCTTATTCGCCTGTTCTTTTTGTTTATCTTATTAAGGAATTAACGGGGTGCTTTTTATGTTAAAGAGTCAAAGAAAAAAAGCAAATGCAAACTTCTTTGCCAGATACCAGTACCTGTTTAGATGTCCACTGTGTTCTTCTGAAATGAAACTGATTGATTCAAAAAGTCTAATTTGTAACAACAACCATTGCTATGACCTGGCCAAACAGGGCTATGTGAATATGCTGTCCCACGCCTTAAAAACAAAATACGACAGGCAAATGTTTGCATCCAGAAGGATAATATGCAGGAAAGGCTTGTTTGACCCCATGATTAACAAGATCAAGAATCTAATCATAGCAGGAGCGCTCTCCCGGGGAGAACAGCTAAAAATACTGGATGCAGGATGCGGTGAAGGTTCTCATTTGGCGATGATCCTGGAAAAAGTCACTCAGAATTCAGGAACTGCTCCTTTGGGCGTGGGCCTTGATATTTCCAAAGAGGCAATTATTATGGCTTCAAAGGAATACAAAAATATAATCTGGTGCGTTGGAGATCTTGCCGGGGCACCCTTTGCTGGTGGTTGTTTCGATTTCATTCTCAACATTCTGGCACCCGCCAATTACGCTGAATTCAAAAGAATGATTTCTCCCTACGGTAGGGTTATTAAGGTAATCCCCGGGAGGGACTATCTAAAGGAACTAAGGGATATACTTTATGAGCAAACGGATAAACAACATTATTCGAACGACGATACCCTGGAGCTTTTTAAGAGTAATTTTGCGCTTCAGGATGTTGAAAGGGTACACTACAATGTGACCCTGGACCGGACATGGCTTGAACCTTTGCTTCAGATGACCCCTTTAACCTGGGGTGCCACCCAGGAACGCTTGCTGAAAGCCCAGCAAGAAGAATTATCACATGTGACCATTGATTTAACTATTTTAGCTGGGGAAAAACACAACTGACCGCAGAAAACACCTTGCGAAACCCCTGGTGGAAAATATTCTTTTACAGCCTTGCCAACCCGGCAATCCAGCTCCGGTAAGAAGCTAAAAGGCAGGACAGGGTTTAACCGGTTAAAAAAACCTGACAGCCGTGTCTTTTGGTAAAAACCCGACGTAAAAAGGAGGAATATGTAAGTTTTGGTCGTATCCCCAATATATACATATAAATCCACACCTTGAAAAGGGGGATTAAATTGGCCGACAAGGATACGACGAAGGCACTGAGAATAGCCAGGGTTATTGAAATTCTCAACAAAAAAAGCCCCTATGGAGGCGCAACCTTAAAGGAAATGGCGAACGCCTGTGGTGTAAGTACCCGAAGCATCCTCCGCTATCTGGACCATATCGAAAACGATATGAACATTCCACTTGTCAGGCCGGAAAGGAATAACTCCAGGAAACAAGGCCTGTACCGCCTGGACGCAGGCTACCTTCCTTCCATTAGTCCGGAAAAAGCCCTGATCATCTTCTTAAGCCTGCTGCAGCAAAAGGGTTCCGCTCTGGCAGGGCATATCAATGAGCTAAAAGATGCTTTAGTCGGAACACTTTTTAAATACAAATATACCTCGGAAAGCCTGTTTGTGGATGAATTACAGAAGCGAATTCATATTGTCGAGGAACAACTGGCAGATCCCGCCGGGGTGAGTAAAGTATTCGCCAAACTGCTGCAGGCGCTCCGGGACAATTGCCGGGTCAAGCTCGAGTATTACACCGGTTACAGAAGGCAGTGCACTGAACGGGTGGTAGAACCTTACGGCCTGATCAGCAAAAGGCATAACTGGTACCTGGTTGCTCACTGCCTTAAAAGAATAGACATCCGGGTTTTCCGTGTAGACCAGATTAAGAATGTACATATCTATACATACGAACGGTTTGAATACCCGCCTGATTTTTCCCTCGAGGACCACATGACCCGGAGCTGGGGAGTTACTAATGACGGAGATGTCTGCAAGGTCAGGCTTAAATTCAGCCCGGAAGTCAACCACAGGGTTAGAAGATTCATCTACCACCCTTCGCAGGTAACAGAACAAGAGCTCGAAGACGGCTCGATCATCCTCTCCTTCGAAACCAGCGGATTCACCGAGATGAAGACCTGGATATTTCAGTGGGGAAATGCTGTAGAAGTACTTGAACCGGACTGGCTTAAAAAAGAGATATGTGATATGGCCGCCAGTGTACTAAAGATTTACCAGTGAGCAACCCATTTATTATTCAATTTATATGTTAAAAAATATATATGGTATATTTCACCATATTTTTTTCTCCTGCATATGATATTCCAGGATGGTAGCCAGGTAAAATTTGTGAAAGGAGAAAGGATATGGGAGTGTTTGTTAAGCCAGGGTCCGGTTGTAGGGAAAGAGAATGCGCTTGCTGCATTGAAGTTGAAGAAAGCTTGGTATTGATTTTCTGCGGTGAAATCGACGTTGACGGTTTAAGAGAAGCTCTCAATGCTTACGCTCAAGCAAAAAACGCAAAAGCAGATGCTGTGGAGTAAACATCCGTTTATCACCTTAATAGCCGTGGTGTTCAAACACCCGGCCTTTTTTTTGTGGGCAGCTGACGGAAGCCGGTTCTCGCGACCGGACGGTTGAAGGGGAATAGAAGCAGGCTAACAATAAAACCCCTATTGAAACGGGAACGACATTTTTCTGCCCATCAAAAAAATGGCTGACAGGAGCAAACCTGCCAGCCATTTTCAGTCATATTACAGGTATTTCATTTGCGATGTTAAATGACCTGCTTTAATGGTTTTCTCTTAGAACGCCTATAAATCTGCTGTACAGTTTGGACACTTTCTAGCCTTAGCTGATATAACCGTGATACAGTAAGGGCATTCCTTTGTATCCGGCGCCTTCACTTCTTCCTGGCGCTTGAAACGGTTTATCTGCCGGATAAGGAGAAAAATCACGAAGGATACGATGAGAAAATCTATAACATTATTAATAAATAGCCCGTAGTTTATCGTTGCCGCCCCAGCCTCCTTGGCCTCGGCCAGCGTTATATAATGGTTACCGCTTAGATCAATGAATAGGTTGGAAAAGTCAACTCTACCCAGCAATAGACCGATTGGCGGCATTATTATGTCATTAACTAACGAAGTAACGATTTTTCCGAAAGCCGCACCGATAATAATACCCACAGCTAAATCTATCATGTTTCCACGCATTGCAAACTCCTTAAATTCCTTTAACACCAAATCCCTCCTCTTCTATAGTTACTTAAATCTGGATATATAACTATAACCGGGTTAAAAACTCCTTGTCAACTTATTTCACAGTTAAGGATGCTCCTTTTAAAACAAAATACTGTGTTTTAATGCGGAATCTTAAATCGTTATATCCACTATTCCTAACCTGTCTTAAAATAGATGACAGACTGCACAATGTAGTTTTCCAATACTTTGTAGTAATGGTCTATTTTAAGTCTTCTATCGAAACAGCAAAGGGGTTGAAGTTAGTTTCGTCGTCAAAGTAATCCTCTTGTTCTACCCGCTTTAACCACCCACAGGCTGCATAAGTCACAGGTGTTACTGCCACCTCAAAGCAAGTCTTGAAGACATAATTGCTCATCGCCATATAGAACAAAGCCATCCAGGGAATAAGCCCCGTAAAGGCGATAACCACGAAAAGAGCTGTGTCTACTGCCTGGCCTACCACCGTTGAGCTAATTGTTCGAGTCCATAGCCAACGGCCGCGGGTAAGGATTTTCATTTTTGCCAGTATGAAGCTGTTTACAAACTCTCCACAGAAATAAGCAACTAAAGACGCCAGCACTATACGGGGTGTCTGCCCAAGGATAGCATTGTACGCTTCCTGCTTACCCCAATCCGGGGCAGAAGGAAGAGCCCCAATCAGCCAGTAGGCAAATGCCATAAACGCACAAGCTACAAAACCCGACCAGATTACAAACCGGCTTTTTTTAAAACCGTAAACTTCCGTTAGTATGTCCCCAAAAATGTAGGCCAGCGGGAAAAGTACCGTAGCCCCATCAAAATAGAACGGTCCCAACTGAGTAACTTTTACTGCCACTGTATTACTGATCAGCAAAACTACCACAAAAGCAACCATTACAAAAGGAAACAATTTATAGCGCATCATATGACCCCCTTGTTTTTTTAGGCGGGTAGCTGCGACCGCCGTATATAAAGCCCGCAGGGATTGGGGCAGGGATTGGGGTAGAGCTGACTTCAGGGGCTTTCCATGTGATAAATATATCATAAGGTAATCTAAATAAAAACAAGAATAGCACGGTTGATAGTGTCAAGGCACTGTTTGATAAAGAGAGATAACTATAACCGTCTCAGAAAAGGACAAGTAATTCCTTATGATGTGATTGGCAAGATAAAAAATGTAGCAAACGGGAGTTAATTTTTA
>Ga0116179_1000072_pt1 | contig 73124 bp, 62 predicted proteins | sample AD_UKC071_MetaG_FD_89751 | JGI IMG/M metagenome (GOLD analysis project Ga0116179, IMG submission 89751) | Active sludge microbial communities of municipal wastewater-treating anaerobic digesters from USA - AD_UKC071_MetaG | ecosystem: Engineered > Bioreactor > Anaerobic > Digestate | place: USA...
TATAGCTACGAACTGATATATTTCACCTTTTTTGCTTACCCCGAAATGGGCACTGGACTCTTTGTTGTTTTGAGATGTAAACCAGTTTATCATGCTGGACATGGATCCTTCCGAAATATGGTTAACTATTAATTTGGGAATTCTGTTCCTCCTGCTTGACTTGTTAGTGTACAAGTTGCCGACAAACTTAATGTTTTTATCAGCCCATTCTTTTAAATTCACATTTACCGCTCCTTTCTGCACTATCCATTGTTTTCGGGCAGCTTCAAATCAGTTGTATTTGTTACTGCCTGTATTTACTTCTCTTTTTTCTCCGTACTCACAGTTTATTCAGATCTTGTTTTTATTGTTCTAAATATTATAAAAAAATAAATCCACCCGATTTAAAGGTGGATTCAGTCATTTATAATATTTATTAAATTTGCTATTTCATTAGGCACTCACAATCTTATAATATGTTCGTGCAGTCAGCCAATATACAATACCGTATATTACAGCAAAACCCAATAAGGTTCCAAATGTACAAAGCATTGTAAGCCTGTTATCGGTAAGGTAGAATAAGCTCAGGAGCTTCACCATTAATTTAAAATCAAAGGCTACATGGATAGCAGCTACTGCCAACGGTGCAAAGAAAACTATCAAAATCTGCATACTAACCGAACACCTTATTTCTTTCTTGGGAAGACCAACCTTTTGCATAATCTCAAAACGTGCCTTATCTTCATAGCCTTCGGAAATTTGCTTGTAGTATATAATCAGAACCGTTGCCATGTTAAAAAGAAACCCCAAAAACAGTCCGAGGAAAAGAAAGCCTCCGCTTGTTGCGTAAAAATCAGCTGAATTTTCCGCTCTTGTATTTACCAATAATCCTTTATAGTCTCCCATAACGTCTTCTTGAGATAGATTTCCAATCTCCCGGGCACATTTGATTTGATCATCTTCTTTCAGATCGGTATCAATTATTGCTACCCATTCCAAACCACTGGCCTTTTCACCATAAGCAGACTTCTGCCCCTTATACAAGGCCCGAAGTACCTGCTCATCCTTTACTACTGCATAACCGGTGTCGACTATTGCGGTTAGATTGCCAACTGAAGGAAAGCTTTTCAGATGTTCTACTATAGTAAAATCAAAAGTATAATCTCCTGTCTCTATACGGATATTTTCTTTATCTTTCATTGTGTCACTGAAAAATAAAATTTCATTCTCTTCCAAATTCGTCTCTTTTCCTGTTACCTTCCTAAAGTCCTCTTGGGTTATAAAGCATAACTGTGCAAAATCGGCATTAAAACCATTTTCAATGTTTGTATGATAATAATTTTCACCCTTTCCCGCCACAAAAGCCAAATAGGTGTAATCCTCGAACTGGGTTATTTTTCCGTCGTTTTTTTCTATAATATCCTTTATCTTTTCAATCATAATATCTTTTTGAAAACCATTTTTTGATTCACTGTTTATAGTAATTTGCGGTACAATTTGGCCCGGACAGAATCTATCAATCATATCCTCCGTGCCCAAATAAAGAGAAAGCGTACCCGATACCATAACCAGTACCATGGTGGACAAAATACAAATATTTGCAAGACCTACTGCATTTCGCTTCATTCTGTATAGCATTCCGGAAATTCCGATAAAATATTTAGTTTTATAATAAAGCTTTTTATTTCTTCTAAGCTGCTTTAAAACAACAATGCTTATAGCCGTAAACAGACAATAGGTACCGATTATCACAAGAAATACGGCCAGAAAATAAATTGTCAGAGCCCGTATTGCCGACTTTGTAGTCAGGGCTATATAATATCCGGCACCAAGGGACAGAACACCAATCAAAGCCAAAATCCATTTGCTTTTTGGTTCCCTTTCGCCGGCACTGGAGCTTTTGAGCAATTCAATAGGCTTGGCCCTGCGAATCCCTACCAAATTGAAAAGCAGGGTGATAACAATAATTGAAGTAAACAATATTACCGATGCTTTTATAGCCACGGTGGAAATCGTAAAACCAAAGGGTACATCGAAGCGAAGCAATTTAAACAACGCAAGGGTTATCAGTTTGTGAAGCAGTATGCCGCAAAGCAATCCACCCGCAATCCCAATTAACGCCACATAAAGGGATTCATAACAAAGAATCCCTGCTATATGCCGTTTTTCCATTCCGAGCATGTTATATAATGCCAGCTCCTTTTTACGCCGTTTCATAAGAAAGCTATTGGTATACAGCAGAAAAATCACGGAAAATATACCGATAATGATTATTCCTAAAAACATCATCAGTTTCACATATGCCGCACCACGAAGTCTTAATACCCCTTCGTCGGAAGCAATGGCATTTACAATATAAAACCCTGCCACTGTGCCGATAACAGTTAAAATGTAAGGCAAGTAAAACTTACTGTTTTTACGGATATTCTGCCATGCAAGAGAAGGAAACAAGCCCTTACGCATTTTTGTCACCTCCGGTGGTGAGCAGGGTCAATGTATCGGAAATCTTTTGATACATCTCATCATAACTGCAATTCCCTCTATATATCTGATGGTATACTACTCCGTCCTTAATAAACAAAACCCGCTTTGCATGACTGGCTGCTTTCACGGAATGGGTCACCATAAGAATGGTCTGCCCATCCTCATTAATTTTGCCAAACAAATGAAGCAGCTGATCCGTTGACTTTGAGTCCAATGCTCCGGTAGGTTCGTCCGCCAGTATAATCTGGGGATTGGTAATAAGGGCACGGCAAACCGCCGTTCTCTGCTTTTGACCTCCCGAAACTTCGTAGGGATATTTGTTTAAAATATCTGTAATCCCAAGTTTTTCGGACAAAGGCTTTATCCGCTGTTCCATTTCTTTATAATTCTTGCCTGCCAATACCAAAGGAAGAAAAATATTATCCTTGATTGAAAAGTTGTCCAATAAGTTAAAGTCCTGAAAGACAAAGCCTATATTATCCCTGCGGAAAGCCGAAATATCCTTATCCTTTATTTTGGTCATATCCTTCCCCGATAACAGCACATCTCCGCTTGTTGGCTTGTCTAAAGCCGCAAGTATGTTTAAAAGAGTTGTTTTCCCAGAGCCGGATTCCCCCATGATGGAAACATATTCACCGGCATCCACTGAAAAACTTACATCGGTTAAAGCCTGTACATGATTACCGCCAAATCGTGTAGTATATATCTTTTTAAGATTTTTTACTTCTAACAATGGCATCATAACAACCTCCTTAAAGTTTCTACACTTATTTTAGCGGTAACGGCATCCTTCCTGCCATCGATTTACCTTACAATACCGGCTTGTTTCTTACATTCTTGTAAGCTTAAAAACCTGTGCCCATTTCAATACGAACCGTAGTGCCCTTTCCGATTTCGGATTCAAAAGAAATCCGATGTCCCAGCTTTGTTAATATCTGCTTTGTAAGATATAAACCGATACCTGACGCTCTTTTGTCAATTCTTCCGTTATAACCGGTATAGCCCTTTTCACAAATGCGGGGCAAGTCCTCCGGAGCAATACCGATTCCCGTATCCTTTATGACCAATGTGGTCTCATTTTCCGAATAAATAGAAATATGCCCCTCATTTGTATATTTAACTGCATTGGACAGTATCTGTTCTATTGCAAAACAAAGCCACTTTTCATCGGTTAATACCTTGTGTTTTAGATTTCCCAACTTTACACTGATTTTTTTGCGGATAAACATCGGTGCATATTTGCGTACCGATTGCTTCACCATATCTTCCATATCATATTCTTTCAATAGAAAATCCGTACTGCTGCTGCCGAGGCGAAGATAGGCCATGACCATTTCTACATACTGCTCAATCTTAAACAGCTGATACTGCAGCTCGTGGGATTGCTGATTTTCTTCACTTTGGATAATTAGCCGCATTGCCGCTATCGGCGTCTTGATTTGATGGACCCACAGGGTGTAATAGTCCAACATCTCTGCTTTTTCCCTGTCACTTTTGTCCGTGTATTGCTTTTTATCCTCAAATAAAGCTTGAATTAAATCCATATAGTCCTGTTCTATCTGATTCATCGCTGCCGGAAGTCGGTCTAGTGAGACGGCAATATTGGATCGAAGCTCACATAAGCTTTGATGTTTTTTCAAAAATGCAATGTAATCACAAACTCCAAATATCAGCATTACAACAAAGCACAGCAAGCTCGCATAGCCCACCGCCTCTAAAGGCAAATTATATAAAGAAAATATTGCGGTAAAAATTAACACAAAAATAAAAAGCATTATTAAGAGCTTTCCCTTTGACTTCAAATACACCATTAATGTTTCCATATTATTCCACCACATAACCCATTCCCTTTTTGGTAATAATAAACTCCTCTATCCCCACACCGGCAAGCTTCTTTCTAAGTCTTGTTATATTTACGGTCAAAGTATTTTCATCTATAAAATCGTCCGTCTCCCATAGACGATACATCAAAGTGTCCCGACTTACCACCTTCCCCTTCTGTTCAAGCAATACTTGCAAAATTCGCTGTTCATTCCTTGTCAACTCCAGTTTATTTCCTTGATACATAAGGGAACAATCGGATAGATTTAAAATTACTCCCTTGTGTTCCAATACATCAGTGCCATAGGTAAAATCATAGGTTCTTCGAAGGAGTGCCTGTACCTTTGCCACCAAAACCGTCAAATCGAAGGGCTTGGCAATAAAATCATCGGCTCCCATATTAATGGCCATAACAATATTCATATTATCCGATGCTGAAGAAATGAAAATAATCGGTACCTTCGATATCTTTCTAATCTCACTGCACCAATGATATCCGTTATAAAACGGCAGTGAAATATCAATAAGAACCAGGTGGGGAGAAAACTCGGCAAAATCGGAAAGCACATTTTGAAAATCCGTTACACAGCGGGTTTCCATCCCCCAGGAGGCCAAATGTTCTCCAATTATATTAGCTATTGTCGTATCGTCCTCTATAATAAGTATTTTATGCATTCTTTTTCACCAATGTTAACATACTTTTATTAGTATTATAACACCTCGTTTTAAAAAATTCTTTGGATTGCAGAAAAAATTGAAAAACACAAAAAGCGATGAAATAATGTAGAAGCAAAATTACTTTATATGAATGCAAAAAGTCTTTCAAACACTCTAAACCAAGTATTTGAAAGACTTCTGAATTGGAGCCCTCAACCAGAATCGAACTGGTGACCTCATCCTTACCATGGATGCGCTCTGCCTACTGAGCTATGAGGGCGTATAAAACACTCCCTGGAGCGGGTGATGGGAATCGAACCCACGCAGTCAGCTTGGGAAGCTGATATTCTACCATTGAATTACACCCGCTTAAAGAACATCAATATCACGAAGCAAAAAGAATTATACCACTAATAAATAAAATAGTCCAGTCTAAATTTATCGATTATATCAAATTAGGATTTAGATTCTTCAAGATATTTCTCTAATTTACGTTTTACTCTCTGTAACGCATTGTCTATAGATTTTACATGCCTGTCCAATTCATCCGCTATTTCCTGATAGGACTTTCCTTGCAGGTACAGAGCTAATACTTCACATTCCAGGCCGCTTAATATTTCTCCCATCTTTGCCTCAATACCGTTAAATTCTTCCCTGTTTATAACCATCTCCTCAGGGTCATTTATACTTTCTTCACAAATAACATCCATTAATGTGCGGTCCGACTCCTCATCGAATATGGGTTTGTTGAGGGAAATATAAGAGTTTAACGGTATATGCTTCTGCCGTGTAGCTGTCTTTATTGCAGTTATAATCTGCCTTGTTATGCAAAGCTCCGCAAAGGCGCGGAATGAAGAGAGCTTGTCCTTCCTGAAATCCCTTATAGCCTTGTAAAGCCCTATCATGCCTTCCTGAATGATATCTTCCCTGTCTGCTCCGATAAGAAAATAAGTTCTCGCTTTTGCACGGACAAAACCTTTATACTTATTGATCAAATACTCGAGGGCCTTGCAATCACCGGCTCTGCTATCCTCAATTATATCTTCGTCCTGCATAGTGCTAAAGGTCTTTACTGCTTCAATTTGCACATTTGACTTCAAAACCTCGCCCCCTTGTTTTGCATACTATAGAATTTTAAAGGCTTGATTATAGAAAAGAACAATAAAACAAGCTAAAAAACGACTTTATGAGCCAATGCAATGCATAAGATACACTCTTAAATTTTAAAAGATTGCACTGTTATTGTCAAGTGAAATTTGTGGCAGTCCCACCATTTTTCATTGCCATCTCCTAATTTAAGCTATTGAAAAAATTAAAGTCTGAATTTCACATAACAGTGTTTTCTCTAAGCTTTTAAAGGATTTTCCTATTAAATTGTGCACCGACTCAAAGTCCTGCTTGAAAATCCGGGCAAATCCAGTATCAAAAATGATTGATACCCTTTTTGTGTCTTCCAATCCAGTTGTTACTACCCGAATAGCAGTCCGCTTATTTTACAATCAAACCTTTCTATATAAATATCGGCAATTTCATTTTATACTGTACAAATAATTTATAATTTTTCTTCTTTCTCTACTTGTTTCTTTGCTTCATTACTTCATACATTATTATAGCGCCGGCAACCGCCGCATTCAAGGATGCAATTCGCCCCTTCATTGGAATATTTATTATAAAATCACATTTTTCTGTAACCAATTTTCCCATTCCATGTCCTTCACTTCCGATGACAACCGCAATAGGACCTTTTAAGTCCGATTCATAATAAGACTTTTCACCGGAAAGATCTGTACCAACCACCCATATATTTTTTTTCTTCAGGTAATCTATGGTCTGGGAAATATTTGTGACACGGGCTACCGGTACATACTCTATTGCCCCTGCCGATGCCTTCGAAACAGCTGCATTAAGCCCAATTGCCCTTCTTTTCGGTATAATTACCCCATGAGCGCCAGCCGCATCAGCAGTCCTTAAGATAGACCCAAGGTTATATGCATCGGTGATGCCGTCAAGAATAATAATGAAAGGTGCCTCTCCTTTGGATTCTGCACTTTCTAATATGTCATCAACCTCAACATAATCTTTAAAGGAAACATAGGCAATAATTCCTTGATGTGCATGAGTAGTAGAAATTCTGTCAAGATTCGATCTGTCCGTTTCTTGAACTACAATGCCTTTTTCTCTTGCTAAGGCTATAATTTGCCTTATTGATCCTTCTTTCTCACCCTTCTGGACCAAAATCTTATTTATTGTTCTGTTGGCCCTTATTGCCTCCATGACGGAATTTCTTCCCTCAAGCCTGTCCAAATCTTCCGATTGGTCCTCTTTTTCCCTCTGTTTCCCAGTAAATTGTACTTTAACCCTAGTCCTGTTTTTCTCATTATTTTCTTTGTTTCTCTTCATATTTCCCATAATGCTTGTTTACCTTCTCCCATTTAAATAATACGTAAAAACATCTATTTTTTAGTACGGAAAAAAATTTTTTATGTTTATTATTTTATCAAAAATAAACTTTTTTAACCGAATTTCACTGTAAAAAGCTGCTTGTCCCCAATAATATAAATTTTTATATAATGAAAATGTATATAAAGACCTATATATGTTCGGACACAGCCATCTTTAATATGGCCGTCAAACGTTCATAATCCTTTTTTAAATACAGATAACCCACCAGAGACTCAAAGCCTGTAGCATACTTGTATTCCGTAACATCAGCATTTTTGGGAATTGTACCGGACTTGGTATTTCTCCCCCTACGGACTACATCATGCTCCTCCGGTGTCAAAGACGGCATTATCCTATGGATAATATCGGACTGAGCCTTTGCCTTTACAAAACCGATTGACTTCTTGTGAAGAACGTGAACCGGCATATTTCCTTCACTGATAAGCATTGTCCTGATAAATACCTCATATACAGCATCACCGATATACGCAAGTACCAAAGGTGACAGCTGGTTTATTTTCTCCTCTTTGAAATCGAACTCACCCGTTATTTTATCAAAAAATTCCGAAAGCATTCAAATTACCTTTTCCATATAAAATTAATCATATTTTTCCGTTTGTTGAACGCATATTGAGAAATATCAGTTTAATTTTCTTAGTCTAATAATTCTATAATACTCCCAATCTGCGTTTAATATATTAATATATTATATAATACACCGACGTTTTAGTAAATATAATTGCTCAAGTGAGACGAGTGCTATTCATGAAAAATATATTGTGAAACGAGCTAGAGAGCCTGCTAATATACTTCTTTTACTTACTTTTCATAACAATCATAAAATAGGTAACAATATTAAAAAGAAATTAATAGTCAAAAATTTAGAAAGCAGGTATATATATGTTTTCGTGGCTGAAAAATATAGTTTCAAAAAAAAATACGAAAAGCAGCAATTTACATAAATTAACGGTCAATACAAATGATATCTGCATATCAAAAAGTGTTGATAAAAATATTAATGCTTTAAAATGCTATATGAATAACAGTCCCGATATCATAGACAGGAAAATTAGAGCCTTTGACAGCAAAGTTGATGCGGGCATAGTATTCATACAAAACCTGGTAGATATAAACATGGTTGAGGAATATATTATTAAGCCATTAATTACCAACCCTGTCAGAGTGCTATCTACTCAGAATTTAACAATTGAAGCTATCAAAAATTCAATGCTGTACGGGAGCGTTATTGAGGAAGCAAACACAATTTTTGAAATATCCCTGGAAATATTGAACGGCAAAACCTTCTTGTGTATCGAAGGCCTTGACACAGGGCTTTTGATAGATACGGTAAGCTTGCCAAAACGTAATGTTGAAGAGCCCCGGACCGAAAGCACGGTCAAAGGTCCTAATGAAGGCTTTGTTGAAAATATGAAAGACAATTTGGGTCTAATACGAAAAAGGTTTAAAACTCCGGACCTTTGTATTGAGTTTATTAAAACCGGAAAAACCGTGCATAATAATGTGGCTGTACTATACCTGAAAGGAAAAGTTAAAAACCAAATTCTCCAGGAAGTAAAAAATAGAATCGACTCCGTTAAAGGCTATGATATTGTTCACATAGAACAGCTTGCTAACCTTATCTCGGACAGGGTTTTCACAATATTTCCTCTGATTCAGTGGACAGAAAGGCCCGATAAAGCTGTCTCTTTTATCCTTGAAGGAAATGTGGGAATTCTGTATGATAACTCTCGAGGCATGCTTTTAGCACCTACTACCATATCTGCCCTAATGCAGAGTCCCGATGACTACTATGAGCATTGGCTGTTCGGCACTGTCATAACCTTTATTAGATATATATCCCTGTTTATATCAACTTTTTTTCCGGCAATCTATATAGCTCTTACTTCTTTTCATCCGGAGATGCTTCCAACTTCGTTGCTTCTCTCTATTTCAGGTACACGAATAGGAGTACCCTTGCACCCCTTCTTTGAGGCTCTGGTTATGATAATTATCCTGGAAATTTTGCAGGAAGCGGGATTAAGACTTCCAAAAGTTGTGGGACAGACAGTTGCCATCGTAGGCGGTCTTGTAATCGGTCAGGCAGCCGTACAGGCCGGTATTATAGGACCCTTTATGGTCATCGTTACATCGGTAACAGCGATTTCTTCCTTTTCAATTCCCAGCTACAGTTTGGGTCTTGTCACCAGGATACTGAGATTGATCTTTATGTTACTGGCATCAGCTTTAGGTGCCTTTGGAATTTCAATAGGCATTATATACTTACTGGGATATATGTGTTCCCTTAAAAGTTTTGGAGTAGGTTTCATGGAACCCTTTACTCCTTACAGGCCAAAGGATTGGAAGGACAGTATTATCCGAGCGCCGCAGATTTTTCTGAAAAACCGGCTTGGATACTTTAATACCAAAAGCAGCCCCAAAAAAGGAGGTTCCTAAAATGAAAAACAATAAACTTCTTCCGATACAGATACTAACCCTAACTTCTTCCAACATGCTTACGGTGAACTTGCTCACCATTCAACAAGGCTTGGTTTCGGTTGCAAAGCAGGATGCCTGGATCTCCATGTTACTTGGCACTGTTATTGGACTGGTGGGTGCACTTTTGATGTACTATCTCTCAACTATCAATCAGGGACTTGATCTTCCGGAAATGACTCTACATATAGGAGGCAATTGGTTCGGAAGGCTGCTGTTATCAATTTCTGTTGTATATGTTCTTATTTATTCCGGTTTAACAATAAGGGTTTTTGTGCAAGCCCTACAATTGTTTCTTATCGACAGGACTCCCATGTTGGTGATTTCCATTATAATGATAATCGTGATTGTATGCGTTGTTTCAAAAGGAATTGAAACCATTGCGGGTGTTATTGATATTCTCTTTCCTTTTTTAATTTTTACTCTAATCCTGCTTATTGCTGCATCAGTCCCCCAGTATCAGATAATAAATATAAAACCGGTACTCTACAAAAACATGTTCAATACCTTTAAAGCAAGCCTGCCCGCATCCGGAGCCCTTGCAGGCTATGGATCCATCGTTTATACAATGAAATATGTAACAGATCAAAAAAGAGCACTAAAATGGTATTTGTCGGGCTTTTTTATTTCGGCGGGATTTTTTATTCTTCTCACAACTTCAACAATTCTGGTCTTTGGCCCGGAAGAAACTCAGAGATTTTTGTTTCCGACACTGTATTTATCAAAGTCTCTTAATCTGGGAACTAATCTGTTTGAAAGACTTGAGGCATTTATGGTAGTACTATGGATACCTGCAGTATTTGCTTCTGCCGGAATTTATACTTTTTCATCTATAAGGAATTTTATAGTGTTTTTTAATATAAAACCAAAGTACGAAAAGTATGTGGCCCTTGTACACATTCCCCTTTTACTTTTTGTTGCCATGTACAGTAAAAACCAATTAGAAGCGTTAGAACATATGAAGTCTTTTGATTTAATTGTAGTAGGTCTTATTATTGTTTATATACCATTGCTTATTATCTTAAGTCTCATAAAAAAAAGGAGGGAAGTAAAAGTTGAATAAGCTTCTTTCGGTTCTTCTATGTATTTCCATTATTATTCTCACCGGTTGTTGGGATTCTGTCCCCATTGAGAGCCGTGCATATATAATCGGTGTTGCCATCGATGAATATCCACCGATTCCCCAAGTAGCAGAAACAGAAACTGAATCCCCCAATAGCATACAGGAAGAAAGGTTCGAAACTGCAACAGATATTCACTCCGGTGACCCCCTCTTCGCCATGACTGTGCAATTGCCGGTTATAAAAATGAGTACGGTTCCCAACATTCAGGGCATAGGAAGTCCGGAACCCGGTACTCCCAAGACATGGGAAATTACTCAGGTGGGAAATTCCTTTATAGAGATGAGCCGGGCAATTTCAACAAGGACAAATCTACTGCCTTATTACGGCCATCTTCAGGTTATAATAATTTCAGACAAGATTGCAAAAAAAGGCCTGAATAATATTCTTGATTTCTTTATCCGTGACCACGAACTAAGAAGCAGAACCAGAATATTTATTGCCCAGGGAGAAGCCAAAAAAACGCTTGATGTCGTTCCCAGAATCGAGGACTATTCCTCTATATATCTTTCTGAAACAGCATATAACGCAAAAATTAATTCACAAATGGTTCAATGGACAGACTTTGGAAAAGCCGTCCAGGACATTTATGCAGACAGGGATTTCTTGCTTCCCATTGTTCACAGTTCCAAAGATGAGATAATGAACAAGGGTGGTGCAGTCTTTAAAGGAGATAAAATGGTCGCTACGATAAGCGGCCGGGAAGTAGAAGCTGTAAAAATGATACGAAATTTGTATATGGGAGGCGTAACTACTGCAGAAATGCCCCATTGTGAGGACTCTGTTATGGCACTTGAAATAGACAAGCTGAAAACAAAAGTTACACCTATAATAGAGGAAGACGGCGTAATCTTCAAAATAGATATAAATATCAAAGGAGACTACTCAGAAAGCGCAAACTGTTCATTCCTCAAAAATATTGATAAAAATTTTCTGGAAGAGGCCTCCGAAGTCTTTGAAGATTCAATAAAAAAGCAATGTGTTGAGACAATACAAAAAATTCAGAATTACGGTGCTGATGTATTTCAGTTCAACATGGTGTTAAAAGCAGAAAAGCCTTCATACTGGGATAAGGTTAAAGACAAATGGCATGACATCTTCCCCTATGTAAAAACCGAAGTTAACGTAAAAGTAGACCTGAAGTAAATTGGAAATATTCAATAATGCAGGATTTCGAACTTCATTTCTTTATCGTTAAGAAAAAATACACAAAAAAACTTATGTTAAAAGTACAGAGCCTGTAAATACTCTTCGGAGTGGAGAAAACTCACTGTGCGGGAACGGATGCTCTCCCTTCCCGTACCGTATTAACAGGCTCTACAACTTTCCCACATTAATTATTTTATATTTTACTTACAAAGCAACATATTCGCACATTATCAGTTTTTTCTATAGGACCATTTTACACCTTGAGGAGTGTCCTCCAGTATTATACCCATATCCTTAAGCTTATCTCTTATTTCATCCGCTGTCTTCCAATCCTTTGCCTTTCTTGCCTGCTGCCTTCTGTCTATAAGCTCCTGAATTTCACTGTCAATACTTTTATCCTGTTTTTTCTGGGCAATTCCCAAAACGGCACCTAACTCTTTTATCAGGGAATATGCATATTCGATGATTTCCTTTGACGGATTGGTGCCGGCTTTTATATTGGTATTGGTCTCTTTAACGATATCAAAAATAGCAGCCAAGGCATCCGCCGTATTCAGATCATCATCCATGGCCTCAATAAATTTCTCCTTTAGCCCGGCAAAATTATCACGAAGCTTCCTTTCGTCGTCCGTCATCTCCGAAGAAGCTGCATTTTCCTTCAGGTACTCAAGATTCTCAAGGCAGTTGTATATTCTTTCCAAACCGTTTTTAGCCTGTTCCAAAAGCTCATCACTGAAATTTATCGGGCTTCTGTAGTGGGCTGAAAGCATGAAAAACCTAATTACCTCATAGTCAAATTCTTTTGCTATGTCCCTGACTGTAAAGAAATTGCCCCGGGACTTTGCCATTTTTTCGCCATTGACGTTTATAAAGCCGTTATGAAGCCAATACCTTGCAAAAGGCTTGCCGTTTGCAGCTTCACTCTGGGCAATCTCATTTTCATGGTGGGGAAATATCAGGTCCTGTCCGCCGCTGTGAATGTCTATCGTATCACCAAGATACCTGTTTGCCATCGCAGAGCACTCAATGTGCCAGCCGGGTCTTCCCTTTCCCCACGGACTGTCCCATGCAGGTTCGCCAGGCTTTTGAGCCTTCCACAATACAAAATCCATGGGATCCTCTTTTCTCTCATCGACTTCGATTCTAGAACCCAGTTCTAAATCTTCCAAGGATTGATGGGAAAGCTTCCCGTATTCTTTAAACTTTCTGGTGCTAAAATAAACATCTCCGTCCACACTGTAAGCAAAGCCGTTTTTCTCAAGCCTTGATATTATATCAATTATGGCATCAATATTCTCCGTAGCCCTGGGATGAACAGTAGCTTCTTTTATTCCAAGACCCTTGGCATCCACAAAATATTCCTGAATAAATTTATCTGCCAGCTCTTTTACAGTGATGTTTTCTTCCTGTGCTCTTTTTATCATTTTGTCGTCTATATCCGTAAAATTCTGCACAAACTTTACGTTATATCCTCTGTATTCAAGATACCTTCTCAATGTGTCAAATATTATAAACGGTCTCGCGTTCCCGATGTGAAAATAGTTATATACCGTAGGTCCGCACGAATACATCCTGACCTCTTTTTCATCAAGAGGCTTAAACTCCTCTTTCTTTCTTGTCAAAGTATTGTAAAGCTTCATTTGTCCCCTTCCTCTCCCTCATCTGTATTATCTGTGATTTTATTATCAAATTTCTCTCCGTTATCCGCTTTATTCCCGGTTAAATCTCCCTGTCTTACGGCAAGTTCTTTCTCCAAGCGCTCTATTCTGCGGCACATCTTGCACAGCTCCTGTGCAACAGGATCCGGAATATGTATCTGATCCAATTCAATTGAAGGCATTATCCTTTGTCCGTCTTTTCTTACAGCCCTTCCCGGAACTCCTACCACCGTGGTATTAGGTTCTACCTCGTTTAACACCACAGCATTGGCACCGATTCTCGAGTTGTCTCCCACCTTAAACGGTCCCAAAACCTTCGCTCCGGTGCTTATCAGCACATTATTACCTATGGTTGGATGTCTTTTTCCCCGGTCCTTGCCTGTACCCCCAAGAGTAACATTGTGATAAATCGTACAGTTATCCCCTATCTCGGCGGTCTCACCGATGACCACACCCATACCGTGGTCAATAAACAGACCCTTTCCGATTTTGGCCCCGGGATGTATCTCGATCCCCGTCAGAAATCTTCCTATCTGAGAAATCATCCGGGCTATAAAATAACATTTCCGGTTATAAAACCAGTGTGCAACCCGATGGAGACAAACCGCATGAAATCCCGAATACAGAAGCACAACCTCTGCCACGCTTCTTGCCGCCGGGTCCCTTTCGGCAATTAATCTTGCATCCTCCATAAACTGCTTAAACATATCAATCCTCACATCCAAAATCAGTATATTGAATGAAACACATAAAGCAAATTCAGTATTAAAATATACGTTCAACAATTATAAGTATATAATATATATTTACCACTCAAATCTTAATTTAATAACCAGGTATTATCACAATATCAAAAAACCCCGCCTTTATCATAGAGGCGAGGTAAACCGCGGTTCCACTCTAATTGGAAAAATCCATCTCATTTGCATAACGGTGCGTTCTCCGTGAAAGCCTACCAGCCCATGTACTGCTTTCTCCAACATAATATCAGTTGCTTTTCATCATAAGACACGGGATTCAGCCCTCAAATTCATGAGTGCACTTCTCCTGCCCATTGCCCCGGAACTGCTCTCAGCCGCCGACAATTCCTCTCTTATTGGGATAGATCAAGATACTCTACTCAATCATTATTTTTACCGTATAAATCTGTCGGATACCATTTTACCATATATATCATCCAAGGTAAATACAATATTTAATTTAAGGATGCATTATATTTGTTTCTTCCATATTTTTCTTTATGTCGATAATATGCACACTTAATATACTATGCTTCACTGTAACGTTTTTTTAAAAATATGGCACAAAAGCTATAGTTTTGCCTGTTTGAATAATTATGATGAGTTTAATTCATAATATAAATTGTATAGGTATATATAAAATTAATTAATTTAAGATTAAGCACTTTCAAACGATTACAATAATTATTGAAGAAAGGAAGTGAACTTATGGCTAATTTTAACAATGCCAGAGTGGAGAACTTTAATATAACACATTTTATCATAAGGCTTGTAGTAGGAGCAATCGTACTTGCCATCACTGCGTTCTTAACTCCGGGCTTTTCAATAACCGGTTTCTGGCCGCTCATTATTAGTGCGGTTATTCTTGCAGCACTGGATTATCTTGTATTAAGATTTCTCGGTGTGAATGCAACTCCTTTCGGCAGAGGAATATCGGGCTTTATACTTTCAGCCGCAATTATATACATCACACAGTATTTCGTAGCAGGCTACAGTGTAACATTGCTTGGTGCTATATTGGGTGCAGTTATCTATGGAATAGTTGATGCTTTCATCCCGGGAAGAGCAATGTAATGCCCGACATTACCGATAAACGAAAATTTCCGATCATGAGAAAAGACCTCGGTATATGAATACCGGGGCCTTTTCTTATTAATGTACCCAAAATGCCGTTCCCCTATATTTTGACACCTAGCCCCCGCTAGGTGGGTGTTCTGCTAAAAGCTTCTGTCTTCCACTGCCGTTTGCAAATCCGAGGATTTGCAAAGGAATTAGCTTGAGGCCTGACATCTTGCCTTTAAACTCCAAACTCCCTTATGTCAAATGTAGGTTCAAAATAATAGGTTAATCCGAACATTTCAGGCTTATATTAAATACTTCCTTTAATCTCAAAAACATTATATCATCATACAACTTATAAAAACAAATAATATGAAATTGAATTAAAGCTATTAGCTTGAGTATATTATTATTAAACTTTTAAAAGCTTAATAAATCAAAACCGCATTTAAAATTACAAATTACACACACAAGAAACTATTTTAGTTAATTATGTTAAAAAATATAACCCAAACATTGCCGGGTTATGTTGTACAGCTAATATATTAGTTTGCTCCAATTTTGTTTTCCCGGGCATAATAAAACAGATACTGTTGTGCAAAGCCTGCGTACTCTCCAAAGTATTCCCGGGCAAAGCTTTGAATTTCGGCAAACCCAGTTTCCCTCTTAAAATACAGTTCCTCCATTACCCTTTTCACCCAGACATCCGTGGGAAACACGTCATATTTCGTACCGCTGTAAAGCAAGGTGCAATCCGCCACCTTCGGACCTACTCCCGGAAACCTTTTAAGATAATCCCGTGCATCCTTTGTATTCATGGAAGCAAGACCGTCAAGGCTCATTTCGCCTTCATTAATCATCCTGGCAGTCCCCAATATGTACTTGCATCTGAATCCTGCCCTGCAAAGCTCCAATTTCTCTATAGTGGCCCGGGAAAGGTCGCTTAACTTTGGAAAAGTATAGTATTTTTTATTGTCCATTTCAATTTCCCGACCGTATGTCTCAGAAATTGCATTTACAGTCTTCATTATCATTGGAATCCTGTTGTTTGCAGAAATTATGAAGGATATAAGCGTTTCCCATATATCCTGCCTAAGAAGCCTTATTCCCGAGCCAAAGGAAACCGCTTGCTTCATTATTTCGTCCCTCATAACCTTCTCTTTGACAAGGGAATAGTCTCTTCCCAAGTCAAAGTAGTCAAACCACAGGCTTTTAAAATCCTCTATATTCGTATTGTAAAGCTCAAGTTTTCCGTCATTATAGCTGACATTTATAACCCTGCCCTTTGCCACCCCGGTATAGCTTCCGTCGGGCTGTCTCAACCATCTGAAGCACTGCCCGCACTCAAATATGTGCACAGGATTAAAGTCTATGACATTTTCAACAATTACCCTGTTTTTTCCCTCTGTGATTTTATATCCTTTGTATTCCATTATTCTATCACCCGTTCCGTCTTTTAAAATGTTTATTGTGTTAAACCGAAAACAAAACTTTATAATATTTGAGTTATATAAGAAAAATAAGCCATATTGTCCAATATTAAATTTATTATATATAATACCCCGTTTTTTTGCTATAATTTAAACATAGCGAATAATTTAAGCATACCTCTTTTATTTCATTAAATTTTGAAAGGAAACGGTTATGAAGGAAAAAATATATACGATCCCGGTAACAGATGCTTTTAAAGCCGAATGCGAATGTCCCATGTGTGTTCTTGAAAAAAAACTGGAGGACGAAAACATAGAATATATACTCGGTCCCTTCCTAATGGAACCGGAAGGAAGGATTCAAACAAACGAGAACGGATTTTGCAGAAAGCATTTCGAGCTTCTGTACAACTCGCAGGCAAACAGGCTGGGGCTTGGGCTTATCGTAGACACCCATATGCAAGAGCAGAATGCACAGTTAAATAAGATGTACGAAAGCAAAAAAAGTATACTCAAAAAAGATTCTGAAGCATCTTTAATGAAAAATCTTACCAACAAACTTTCCTCAAAGCAAACCGAAACGCAGAAATTTGTGGACGAATTAATAAACAAGCTGGATAAACTGGACAATTCCTGCACCATATGCAGCAGAATCAGTTATACCATGGACAGATACATAGATGTCATACTTTATCTGTACTTCAAGGAAGAAGACTTCAAAGATATGTTTAACCGGCAGAAGGGATTCTGTCTGAAACATTTCAGGCAACTTCTGGAGGGAACAAAAAAGCATTTGAATGCAAAAGATACGGCTATATTTGTAGAAAACCTGCTCTCCATACAGATGCAAAATTTAGAACGCATCCAGCAGGAAGTCAACTGGTTTACACAAAAGTTCGACTACCGCAATAATGATGCACCTTGGGGCAACTCAAGGGATGCTTTGATCAGAAGCATTCAAAAACTGGTGGGTTACTGCAGCTTGAAATAATCCCTATCTTTAAAAGCAAACACAGGCTTGGGAGGATTTCAAATAACATTCGGGGCTTTCTGGTTGTCAAGTACGAGGCTTTTGGCGGTAATGTTCAGCCTTTTAATATTCAATGCCGTAAGCCTTTCGACCTCGTCAATAACCTTTCTCTGAACCTCCCTCAATAGTGGCCTGATACAGTATCCGTATACCAGAACAAGGTCCATCTCGATATATATACCCTCAGGGTGGTTCTCCGCCCTGAACCTTGATACCTTATTGACTCCCTCTATGTTTGTCGCGACATACTCAACAATCTGGTAAATTGTATAGTCGGAGATAGTGTAGTTTCCCAGATAGCTGAAAGTAGGCCTTACAACGGACTTCTCACCTACAAGCTGGAAGCTTCCCTTTCCCTTTCTTCGAAATATTTGCAACGGGTCAAGAAAATACCCCGAAAAATCCTTTTTTATCTCAAAGGTAGGTACCGGAATAACATGCTTACCCTGTTCTCTTCTTGTTGAAAGGGCCTGTTTTATTTCAAACTCCGTCGCAACATCGTTTATATAGATCTTTTCACTTACTTCGGGAAACTCCAGACGTTTGGCTATTGCTTCAACCATTCCGTCCGACGTACCCAAAATAAGAATTGCTTCGGGATTATTTTCCCTAACTGCCCTCTTTACATCATTGGCATGGTCGTCGTTAGTAAAAAGGGCACACTTAATTGAGCCTATTTTGGTCTTTTCCTTTTTAGCAGATGTTCCGGCAATTATCTGGTTTCCTTTTATAAGAAGCCCGTCATCTATTATATAATCAATTCCCCGTTCCCTAGCAACCCAAACAGACCTATGGCTTTTACCGGTCCCACTGGGTCCTATAAATCCGACAACTCTCAAGGTATACCTCCATAAATCTTTTGCATCTTTACTGCTCAATATATTTCACAAAATAATATCTATAATTCACAAACATATATAAGTCCTCAATCCTTTATCTGCAGTAAAATAATTTTATCACAAAAGTACACGAAATTACAATAAAACCATAGTTTCAAGCCGATATTTCCAAGCATGCACGTTGAAATTCCACCGATAAAAAGGATTAAAGAAAAGAGAGTGATCACTCTCTTTCCTTTGTCGGATATTCATCTTTAGTTTTTTTCCCTCTCATCTTTTGCTTTTAAGTTGTTTTCATCCTTTGTACAAAAAGCTAAACTTTATAGCAAACTTGGTTCATAACAAATTATAATCCCCCAACTCACTTAAAAGCAATTCTATTAAATTACCATTGACATAACGCGCCATTACCTTTCCCAGGAAATAACTCTGCAACCATGCGGTAACAGCCCATTATAGCTCTACACTTCTATATTATGTACAACAATCCTAAATAATATACTTTATATTGTATTATACAATATATTGTATCATTTCATTTTATGTTGTCAAGATATATGGATAAAAATTGATATAGGTAATTAGTCCTATTTTTACTGTACCGTAAGGAAAAAAGTAAGGAAAATACTCCGAAAACTTAACTTCCATAAAGTTTGCGGAGTATTTTCCCTTCAATATAAAAAATGGGATGTCCCTTATAACGGACTCTCCCTTCTTTTGGCATATACTTTCAACTTCAACTTTTTTTCTCGCTCCTGACACAGTTGATTACGCACAATTCACATTCCGAACATACGATAAGCTTTCCCCAAAATACATTTTTAATTGTCTCCAACAGTTCTTTGTTCCTAAAGCCCTTGGTACCATGGATAACAAGCTTTCTAGGTGCCATGGTAATCAATGAGCTAACTAATAGATCATCATAATTGATTTCTCCCTCAGGCAGATCATTCATAAATTCCTGAAGGCATTCATTGGTGATTTCCTGCTTGTTTTCATCCAGCAAAATATACTTGTTGTCGTAGCCTGCAATAATATGAATTACATTAAACTTAGGCTCCTGAATGTCTACAAAATACCTTAAAAGTCTTATAAATTCCTTGTATTCCCTCTCCATAAGAAAATCATCCACTGCCTTGTCGACTATTTCTTCCAAATCCTTCACATAGTCTTTAAGCCGAAAATTTACAAACCCATCCAGTATAACGCTGTTGGAATGCTCAAAGTACTCCAACAGCTTCTTTACTATAATGTTTCTTCTTCTAATCTGAAACAAACTGTTCAAAAAGTTTCTCTCTTCATTTTTTATAATCCCAAGAGCAATCCTTTGTATTTCTTTCTTTTCCACTGAGTTAAAATAGCAATAGTTACTGTTTATTATCCTCAATATCAGTCTTTCCTCATACTCATCAACTATATAATTTGCCAGGGCATCAGATACATTTACTACTAATTCATTGTATAAAACGGAATATATATCTGAATTTTCATCATCCTCTTCAATATGGCATTCAATTGAAGTTGAGCCTTCAGAATTAATAACATCTATAATTTTGCATTTTTTGCACAATTTATTATTTGAGTTAAGTCCATTTGTCAAGCATTCTTTTAATCTGTCTGCTCTCTCATTAACCCCAATACAAAGCAACTGCATCAACTTCACATCCCTTCAAACGTAGTATATGTCTTAGCAATTTGTTGTATGCAGTAAGCGTTATATACAATTTTTGGCACATTTTTCTTAATTTCCATATTTTCATAACTATATTCAACCGTGCAAAGCATATCCTTGCTCACACACTTTTACTATGTAATAATTCACATTTTTATAGTATATTATATGCTGATAAGTATAGTAAGTTACAATGAAGGATCATATTTGAAAAATCTCTCAGACCGTTAAAAGCGGTATAATTGTGCCAATATCCGTCACGGGTTCTTCAGAAAGCGAGACATGCTCAATTCCTTTTTGAGATAGAAAATCAATAATTTTCATTGCCGATTTTAATCTATATATATTCCCTGCCACCGCAAATTTTTTATCATCAATAAGACATGTAGCTCCTCCTATAAAACCGTTTTGGATTCCCGGCAACAGTATGCCGTCTTCGTCTATAACCAGTACATCAAGGCCTTTTTTCTCCGCCACCTTCGCAATTCCCCTGTCCATGGTTATTATCGAGTTTTCATCTACAACGGATACTGCACATTTGGTGTAGCCTTGATTTACATGTACCAGCTCCACACCGCAATTGTACAAGTTTTCCCTGAGAATCCTATCTGTGTATCGGGTATTGTGAAACGCAAGATTTCCCACGCGGGCCACGTTATAGTGAACACTTCCGGGATACTTTGCCGTAAGATGCTTTTCCCCTTCAATCATCAAAAATCCCATATTTTCGAGGGTAGCTACAGTAGCGGCACTTGTTCCGGGTGCATATACCATCAGATTTCCTCCCAAGTGGTGAAATACAGCATCGGGATGGCAGGAAATAGCCGGATACAACCCCGGATAAGCCTCTGTCTTTACAATCTCGATTCCCCTTTGGGCCAATCCCTCTTCCAGTGCGCTGCTGATTCTTCCGTCCACCAGTGCAAGCCTGACTCTTTTTTTGGGTATATTGGGTATATTTAATAAGTTCATCTTTTCATAAGCCATAATTTTTTTCTCCCATAACGCACAAAAAATTAATTTTCATAAGTTATCACATTTTTGCTTTTATGTTCATAAATATATAATATCTTAAAAAATTATTTTATCATAATTTATTAGCAAAACATTATATGCTTCATCAGATTTATTTTTATACTATTCAAGACAAACCGCGCGTAAAATATATTGACAACCAACTGTTTAATGAATAAAAGTATGTAACTTATAAGCAATGGTTTACCGGCTACTAGCTGCCGGGTACTCTGTATCCGGTGGTTATTCAAATAAACCGCACCTTTCAAAAAAGGTGCGGCATTTATTTGGCCTCTTGGAATGAAATGAAAGAGTCAAAAGCGAAGGGACTCGATGTACCGAGCTTTTATTTGGCGGGATTATACCAGACGTAATCCTTCCGAATTATTTAGTGAAGAAAAATACTCCAGAAACTTATGTTACGTAAGTACAGAGCCTGTAAATACTCCGCGGGGTCGAGCAAAACTCGCTTCGCTCAATCAATGCTCTCCCTTTCCGCGTCATATTAACAGGCTCTACAACTTACTCCACAATGTTTCTTCCATATTTTTCTTCACTTAAAAAAATTCACCCGTAAAATCCTGTTTTAATAAATAAACCTTTTATGGGAACAATAAATTCAGACGCTTTGAGAATACACTGCCAGTGCTAGGCTTACATCTTTTGTCATAATCTTTCGGACAGGAGTGATATTATGACAACTATCAACTGCTCGTCAAATTGTATTCATCAACGGGAAGGCAAGTGTACACTTGATACTGTTACCAAAAACTCAGCTTCAGTCTCATCCGATTGTGCTTTCTTTGAAGAAAAAACAGTAAAACAAGCTATTGGGAAAGCCACAGGATAAACCGACCGAAAAGCCAAGGGGCCAAGTGCCCCTTAAGCTTTGCCGTAGCGTTAAATAGCCGTGGGCATATTTCAACGAAGATCATGTGGAAGAGGCATAATAAAGTTATAAAGTCTGTCAATGCCACGTGCATAGGCTTGCATTAATCTGAAAAAAGGTATATATTATGATTCAGGTGATTGGAATGTATACAGAAGAAATAAAAAAAATATCTTCCACAATAATTAGTGAGATAATTTCGATAAGAAGAGATATTCATCAACATCCCGAATTAGGGTTTCATGAGTATAGAACCTCTGCCATTGTATCAGATTTTTTAAAGAGCCTCGGTTTAAAGGTATATACAAACATAGCAAAAACCGGAGTGGTGGGCCTTCTTGAGGGGAAAAACCCGGGAAAAACCGTTGCAATAAGAGCAGACATAGATGCTCTGCCCATTACCGAGGAAAACGATATTGAATTTGCTTCCCGCATTAAGAACGTCATGCATGCCTGCGGCCATGACGCTCATACTGCCATAGCCCTGGGTACCGCCAAAATACTCTCCGGTATGAAAGAGCGCATATCCGGAAATGTTAAGTTCATTTTTCAGCCCGCTGAAGAAAGCCTTGGCGGAGCAAAGTTAATGATTGAAGACGGTGCCCTGGATAATCCGCCAACCGATGCCATAATCGCCCTGCACGTATCCCCTTTGCTCAGTTCGGGTAAAATTTCCGTAGGCTCCGGACCTGTTATGGCTTCCCCTGCCGAATTTGACATCGTGATAAAAGGAAAAGGCGGTCATGCGGCTCAACCGGACAAGACAACCGATCCTATCAGCATAGGGATTAATATAATAAATATGTTACAATCCATCATACCCAAAAGGATCAGTGTCTTTAAAACCGCAATTTTATCAATAACATGCTTTCAGGGCGGCAACACTTATAACATTATACCGTCGGAGGCTGTTATAAAAGGTACTGTAAGAGCCTTTGACAAGGAAACCCATGATAAGATATCCAATATCATGAATTCCATTATAAGCTCAGTTACATGCGAAGCCGGAGCAGACTTTACCTTTGAATATAACCTGGGTTATCCCACTGTGGTAAACAATCAAGAGATTGCAGAGCTTATTGCTAAAGCTTCCGTAAAAATCCTCGGCAAGGAAAACGTCATTACAAATCCTGAGCCTTCCATGCTGGCGGAAGATTTTTCATATTACACTCATAAAATTCCCGGGGCTATATTTAACCTCGGCTGCAGAAGTGCTTCCGACGATAATTTCCACAATCTTCATTCCAGCCGGTTCACAATTGATGAAGCATGTATCGGAATAGGTATGGAAATATTGTCCCAATGTGCTCTTGATTTTTTAAGCATTAATTTTTAAATATCCCATATTTTTATAGCTGCACCAACGCATATTTTGCTATGAATTTTTAATTTTAATAAGGTAAATAATACGAATATAAATAAATAAAAAGGAGTTGTCACTATGGATAGAACACCTTTGGACAGGCTTGCTCTGGTTTTAGTTATAATCGGAGCATTAAATTGGCTCCTTACTGGATTATTCGATTATAACCTGGTAGCAGACATGTTTGGAGCAGGCTCATTTATAACGAGAACAATATACTCCATTGTGGGTCTTGCAGGAATATACAGTATCAGCTTGTTATTTAGGCAATCAGAACCTGCAAGGGATAAAGCTTAACCAAAAAATTGAAAGCTCAGGAGCGCTTTTGAAGTGCTCCCTGTCAAGTAGACAGGAAAATAAATTAAAAATCAATTGTGACGTCAACCGAAAATTCTGGTTGGCGTCATTTTATAGAATCTGATTCATCAGAAATTGTCTGTATTTCATTGAAGCTTCTATATAAAATCGAAGGAGGCACCAAACCCCTTCGATTTTTGTTACCATAAATTTTTAAACAATATTTTTATACTCCCATTCATTGGATACCAGAACAACCTTGATATTCAGATTTGTTTCCGCATCAATGGAAATACCCCGTATTTTAACTCCCATATCCCGTATATTTTTGTCAATCTCACTTTTTATTTGCTCTTCAAGAATGTCATAAACCAAATTGCTCAAAACTACCACTCCTCCCTGAACATATAAATAATATATCAGATTTTTCGGACATTGTTAATACCCGTGGGAAATTATTTGAACAGGGTTCGGTTTTGAGCCGCATTTCAAGCCTCTATTCCTCTTCCCAGTTATGAAAAATGTTTTGTACATCATCAAGGTCTTCCAGATTTTCAATAAGCTTATTCATATTTTCAATATGTTTTGGGTCCGTAAGCTTGGTCATGGTTTGCGGAACCATCTCAACCTCTGCCGACATAAACTCATACCCCTTTTGTTCAAGGTATTCTCTCACCTTTGAAAAGTCATCGGGTTCGGTAATAATTTCATAGTATTCATCCTCGACATTAAAGTCCTCAACACCTGCCTCAATAACGTGTGCCATTAATTCTTCCTCTGCTACGCCGTCTTTCTTTTCAATCAGTATTACTCCCTTTTTATCAAACATAAAAGACACACATCCCGATGTGCCAAGATTACCTCCGAACTTATCAAAGTAATGCCTAACATCGGCGGCTGTCCTGTTCCGGTTATCCGTCATGGCTTCGACAATAACAGCCACACCACCCGGTCCATAGCCCTCGTACACTATCTCCTCATAATTGGCGGAATCAATTTCTCCGGCAGCCTTCTTTATACTTCTTGAGATGGTTTCATTAGGCATATTTGCAGCCTTAGCCTTGGCAATAACATCTCTCAGCTTTGAATTGGATTCAGGGTCCGGTCCTCCTTGCTTTACAACTATCGCAATTTCCCTTCCGATCTTCGTAAATATTTTTCCTCTCTGAGCATCCGTTTTTTCCTTTTTGTGCTTTATATTAGCCCATTTTGAATGTCCGGACATAAAATACCTCCTTACAGTTATATATAACTAATAAATCTATCCCCTATTGATTATAATATTAAAAGGCCAATTTATAAAGTTTTTTAATAAAAAATGTAATAAATTCGGTTACATCAAGCTCCTTTGCTTTTAAGATTTCGTAATAATTTAAATCCCTTCAATAATTTTTTAACTGTCTATCTAAAAAATGTATTTACATATTTGAATATTTCCTATAAAATAAGCGTGGTATTTTATGTATTGTGCACTATATAATCCTATTAATTAAAATGATTTATAAAAATGGGTTGGTGCTATGAATATTAAGCCTAATGCTCGTAGTCACTTTAAATTTATTGTATTTTTACTTCTGACCGTTATTACCACCACAAACATTGGTTCTATTTTGCTTTTGATAAAAAGCAATGACAGTAATTCGACATATGCCCCGCAGGTTACAAACTTTTCCCTGATACAGAATATTTGTCACGCAATAATAGAAATATCTCTGGCAATTATCACTATCGTTGTAACACATGAAAATAAAAATCTCCTGAAAATCATTAAAAAAAGCAATCTTCAAATTCAAAACCTGATAAAACAGCATGAAAAAGAACTTGATGAAAAAAATAAATCGCTGGAAAACATTATAGACCTTTATCATAAAACCTTAAAGCTTAGCAACCAAAAAGCAGAGTTATTTTACAACATCTCTCACGAATTAAAAACACCTCTAAGCGTTATTCTAGGCGCAATACAGCTTATAGACCAAAAATATCCGCTCGATGGAGTTGACAGAAGAAAATCAAGCAAGCATCTGTCTACTATAAGACAAAACTGCTACAGACTTCTGAGGCTGATAAACAATATTCTCGATATCAGCCGTGTCGAAAGCGGCTATATTAAAACGAATCCGGTAAATTGCAACATTGTATATCTGGTGGAGGAAATAACCGAGTCTGTTATTCCCTTTGTAGAACAAAAGGGACTAAGCATAGAATTCGATACCCTTGATGAGGAAATAATAACTGCCGTGGATATCGACAAAATCGAAAGGATAATTTTAAACCTGTTATCCAATGCCATCAAATTTACAAATCCCGGAGGAATGATCTATGTTAAAGTAGCCCGAAAGGATAATGATGTAGTAATTAAAATAATAGACACAGGAATCGGAATTCCCCGGGATATGCAATCGAGAATTTTTGACCGCTACAGTCAGGTAAACAGTGAACTCACAGCAGAATTTGAAGGCAGCGGCATTGGCCTGTCCATTGTGAAATCCTTTGTTGAGCTTCACAACGGAACGATAGAAGTTAAAAGTGAGGTAAACCGGGGAAGTGAATTTATTATTACACTGCCCATTACGCTTTGCGATAAAAATTACAACACAGACCATTGCCAAAACAATGTCCAAAACAGAATTATTGAGACCATTAAAGTGGAGTTTTCCGATATATACTCGACACCCACATAACAAAATCAAGCTACAATATTATTTTCCCCTGCGAATCCAGTGTTATATAAGTTTTTTGCCCCATCTCCATTGTTGCCTTTGCATTAGTGGTTTCAGTGATTAAGCTTATAAAGCTCTCGACTTCGTCCTCCGGAATAAATACTATTATTTTTACATCCTGTTCATATACTGTATCCTTTATCGGAAAACCTTTTGAAAGCAAAAGACTTTGAACCTTTCCAAGCAAGGTGTAATCTAAAATCACCGTTATTTCTTTGCAAAGCTTTTTTGTCACAATCTGTGCGGCCTCTATCCCTAAGGAAGCACTCCTGCTGTATGCGCGTATAAGCCCGGAAGCACCCAAAAGAGTCCCTCCGAAATACCTGGTTACCACCACCGCCAGGTTCCTAACTTCCATTCTCTTTATAACCTCAAGTACAGGAAGTCCGGCCGTCCCCGAAGGCTCACCGTCATCGCTGAACCTCTGTATAACATTGGTTCCGCCTATATGGTAAGCATAAACATTATGGGTAGCATCCCAGTACTTTGACTTCAAATCATTTATAAATTGCAGTGCCTCATCCTCCGTTGACACCGGCTTAACCGATGCTATAAACCTCGATTTTTTCTCCTCAATTTCATATACTGCATGGTTTAAGACAGTCTTATATTCCTTATCCAAAATTACCACCTTTTAATTATTTTTTATGCATAGGTCTATTTTATCATTTTTCAGCCCATATTCAAAAATAAAATGCACCCATATATCCAAAGGGTTTGGATCGTACTTGTAATTTTTATGGCGAAGTCTCTATTATATATGATATAATAATTTTGAGGAAAACATAAACATAATTTTCAATTTGGGAGGAAGACACCGTGAAAATCTTAAAAGAAATTTTAAGCTGGTTTACTCATATAGCATTTGCAGTTCTATGCGGTCTTTTAATTACGGTTTTTATTCTGCAGCCCACCAAGGTTAGGGGAATCTCCATGGAATCCACCTTGCACAATAACGACCGCATCATAATCAGCAAGCTGATCCATACCTTCAGATTAGAACCTAACTATGGCGATATTGTTATTATTGACAAGCGCATTGACAGACCCCGCACCATAACTGACGATATAACCGATTGCTTCAAGTACAATGCCCTTTCGTATTTTTTCAACAAGAATACTGAAGAGATTTTCTGGATCAAAAGGGTAATCGGCAAACCGGGAGATAAGCTTGAGTTTATCGACGGAAAAATATATAGAAACGGAGAACTTTTGGAAGAACCTTATATTAAGGAAGCCATGCATTACACCTCCGATGAGCCGATAATTGTCCCCGAAGGCCATGTTTTCGTAATGGGGGACAACAGAAACAACAGCACTGACAGTAGAATGATAGGTCCTATTCCCGTTGACCATATAATAGGCAAGTATATTCTGAAATTTTAGATGATTTCGATTTGAAAAATAATGAGTGTATAAAATCAATATACTTTTTGTGAAAATGAAAGGGCGTTGAGCCCTTTCATTTTTGCTTATCTTATTTTGTACATTAAATCAATTCCTTGTATTTTCTGAAGGATAAATTAACCAGTGACTTATCCTGATTTGAACTGATAATATCCATAGCTTTATCTATCTTAAAGAAACTAAACCGCTCTTGTTTATCATCTTTTTTTCTTATTTCGTTTTCATTAAGGGATTTCATAATATACCATGTAGTTTTGTTACAGAAGGGTTTTTGACGTGTTACACATGAAAATTCATAATTTGTCTGACCTGCCGCACATACTATTTGGGCCGCTATACCTGAGCCTTCTTCAATCTTTTTTACAGCCACCACATTCGGTATTTCCCCATCCTGCATGGCTTTTCTCGGAAGTACCCATTCATCCTTCTCATTTTTTAGAAGAAGGACTTTGTCTCCGGAAAACACCACACCACCTACATAGTTTCGGACTAGCATAATAAAAACCCCTTTCATAGTAAAATTTTACCCTTATAAAGGGTTATATAAAATTCATAAGGAATGAGAAAGGAAAATAAACTTGTTCCATCACTGGTAAAATTTATTATATATTATTATAATACTATAAAGGTAGTCTTTATTCAAACTACAGGGAAATAAAAGGGCATATAAAACAAATGTGGACATGCGTGTTAAAATTCGCAAAAGCTTAAGTTTCAATAAACCATTTGTCATCGTCGAGAAAAAGATATATTTCCTTTCCCCTTACCCTGCATTTATATCTTATACCTCGTCCTCCTGCCTTCAAGGATGCAGCCTTCCTTATATCCAGCACCCTGTCCACCTCAAACCTCTTTCCGTCTTTCCACACTATTTCCAAAGGAATCTTTTCGCCTTCTTTGGTAAACTGTACAATGGCATCAACAAACACCTTTCCCATAATTATTCAAGCACCACCTTTTTTCTCCTCGAATAAGAAAAAAATATAGTTGTTTTAGCTGTTTTTAACTGTTTCTGAAATAAGAAACCGGGAAAATAACGTGATCTTGCGCAGGATTGGCGTTGAGGCCTTCATCCTCGAGCAAAACCGCCCTCTGAACCGAATAATGTCCGAACCGCTCCCGGATTCGGTCCACACAAGCATCAATGGCCTCACGCTTCTGCCTTTTGATATCTTCTAAAAAAAATGACATTTGTACAAAGTTGTCTCCTTCTACAAGGTCCGTAACTCTAACCCCTAAAGACCTTATATTTTTTGACCAATCCCATGAATTCAAGAATATTTCGTAAGCCTTGGCCGCAATTTCAGAGGTTATATATGTATGGCGGTCCAGCTTTCCCTGCCTGTCTATGCTCTTAAGGGCCGTATCCCTTATGCTTATTTGCACCGTTCTTCCTTTAAAGTTATGCCTTCTGAGCCTTTCGCCCACACTCTCGGAAAGTACATATATTAAAATCTTAACATCTTCATTTTTTGTCAAATCCCTGGGAGTAGTAATGGAATTGCCTATACCCTTTATAGCCGCTTCATAACCGAGCTTTGCAACGGGACTGATATCGTAGCCGTTTGCAAAGTTCCACAGAATGCTTCCCCACTTCCCCAACTGATTTACAAGAAATTGGGAGGAACAGTTTGCCAGATCTCCAATGGTAAAGACGGAAAGATTATTAAGTTTGGCTTTTGTCGACCGTCCCACATACAAAAGTTCTTCCACAGGAAGTCTCCATACCTTATCTTTAAAATTATCCTCGGTGATAACCGTAACCGCATCAGGCTTTTTAATATCCGACCCCAGCTTTGCAAATATTTTGTTATAGCTTACCCCTATGGAAACGGTCACACCCATTTCGCTTTTTACCCTTCTCCTTATTTCATCGGCTATCTTAGTACCGTCCCCGAAGAGAAGAAGGCTTTCACTTACATCCAGCCAGCACTCGTCTATACCGAAGGACTCTATCCTATCGGTATAATACTCATATATTTCGCGGGCATACCTTGAAAACTTAAGATAAAGGCTATAATTGGGTTTCACCGTTATAAGCCCGGGGCACTTCCTTTTTGCCTCCCATGTAGCCTCACCGGTCCTGACACCATAGCTCTTTGCTATGTAGTTTTTGGCAAGCACTATGCCATGCCTGTCTTCAGCAGAACCGCATACAGCAACAGGTTTGTCACGAAGCTCAGGATTATACAGGCATTCTACGCTGGCATAGAAATTGTTAAGGTCACAATGCAAAATTACCCTATTCATAAACCCACCCTCTTGCATCGAACATATGTTCGTATTTATATTATACGGCAGGAGAGTGGGTTTGTAAAGTCCGATTTTTTTGTATGTATGGGCTAGACCCCTGTATGTCCGAAGCCTCCTCCCCTGTTCTTTCCGATTTCCTGAGGATTGGGGTGGGAAATAAAATTAGCCGCTTTATATTCACAAAAAACCATTTGTGCAATTCTCTCGCCCCGGGATATGTAAATAGTACCGAAGGGATTTCCCTTTTTATCCACGTAAATTTTTTGGTTTAGCACATCCAAGCCTTCAAAATTTTCAATATCGGCGGTTTCTCTCGAGGATAAATACTCCCGCAGCTCAATTTCCCTGTAGTTATTCTTCAGTTCCGAAAGAATTTCAGGGTTTTGTGCAATTTGATACGGAAGATTTGCAATGTTATAGGTGTTCTGGAGTATAATTCCCACTTTATCCCTGTAATCGCTGTCAATGGTGCCCGGTCCGTTGGGAATACGCAAATCGGTTTTTAACGACAACCCGCTTCTGGGTCTAATCTGTGCCTCTATTTCCGGCGGAAATGCCACAATAAAATCCATGGGCATTATTTTCGTTTCTCCAGGCCTTATTGCCATGTCCTCCGTTGCATATAAATCACAACCTGCCGCATTCTCCGATGCATACTCCGGTATTCTTCCATGCCCCTCTACTTTAATATATACGTCAATTTTATTTTTCATACTGACCTCCCGTTCTCAATCAAACATTTTTCCGTTTAAAATCTCCCTAAAGAAGCCTCTTCATCCCGATTGTACATCTTTTTAAGCCTATACGCCTTTAAAATAATGACCCTTTGTAAATCCTCCATCCTTTATTTTTTCAATCAGTCCTTCATAATCCTTCAGGTATTTAGGGCCATCGGTTATAAGTTTTTTGTGCATGTCCACAATATCCATGACCTCGTTAGGGTTTTCATCCGCAAAATTAAGCCTTAGCATATCTACCCCGGATGCTTTTATTTTATCAATATTGTCCGTCAGAAGTAATACATTGGAGTTAAAAATCATGCTTCTGCAATCAATCCTGTCGCACAGTACAGGAAATTCCATGTTCTTTCTGTCTCTGAGCTTAAAATCCTTGTCCATACATTCCCGGCTGCATTTTTTGTTTTTGCAGAAACCACCCATAACACTTCCCACAGGACAATACTCGCTTATCATAAGAGGTATTCTTCCATACACGAGCACTTCAACCGTAAATCCGGAAAACTTCTCTATTTCTCTAATCTGATTCAAATTGAGTTCCGGCGATAAAGTAACACCGTTCATTCCAAGGTCCCTGGCCACCTTTATTGAAACGCTGTTAAAAATGTTCATATAGTGGTCACCCATAAAAGATAGCCCCGGAATGTCCGCAGTATATTCCAATGCACCGATGTTTCCCGCCAAAATCCCCTTTACTCCCATATTGGCGATATGTTTTAATTTTGACTTTATAAGCCTGTCATAATTGCCCTTGGTTATAGGGGGAATATACGCATATACTTCAGTCTTCTGCCCGAGGCGTAAAATATTCTCTCCACTTTCATTTACTAGCATACTGAAAGGAAGGTACAGCCTTTCCACCGCTAAAGCCCCATAGTCAAGACCTTCTATTTCTTTGTAAAAGCACGCAGACACCGCTAAAGTCTTATTTTGGTTTTGTTCCCTAGATGTATGAGGCAAAAAAGTCATACTTCTTATTTTATCCTTCCATCGCTGCTTTCTCTCCGGATACCTGTCCGCCCTTTTAATCTGAAGCTGCTCCAATGCCTTTCGCCGGATAGTGTTGAGTTCACTCACCGGTACCGCAAGGCCACTTTCCAATTCCACTTCTATATTCCGAAATTCAAAGGGCGTTTGTCCTGTTTTTTGTAACTGCTCCAGCACTCTTTCCCCGGTGAGAGGCTTGTTTATTGCATCCTCGGGTATATATCCGGAATCAATTTGAACCTCATTTCCATTATAATCTTTAACGGCAACGGCTAACGGTTCACCCTTCTTTATCTCAACCTTTCCTTCTATGGGTACCTTCCTTTTAAATTTGCCCGTAAAAGACTCTCCGGCAAGGGTATTCAATTCTTTATCCGAGGTTTTGTATACCTTATCTCCCTTTCTTATTCTGCCTTTAATACTGCTTACCTCTGCTATGTCATGGGGTTTTGCCTCATCTACGGCCCTGCCGGTTACCCTCATTCCCGTAACCACCGTTCCCGGGCTTTGTTCTTCACCGTTCCAGACCTCAATTCCGTCACCCATGGCCAGTTCATCTTCAAGCGCTATCTTAACGGTCTGAGAATAGTTATCATAGGAAAGTACGCTTCCCAAATAAATTCCCCAGTTTTTGGGCTTTTCGAAGCTCATCATGTCCCTTCCCGTCTTACCTTCCAGATATCCTCTTGAAAAGCCTCCTCTGTTAAAAGCCTGTGCCAGATCTTTCAAATCCTTCGGATCAATTTTGGCTTTCTCATTATTTCCTGCACTTTCTAGTATCCGGTCCAGATATTTTCTATAAATTCTTACCACTGTGGCAACATATTCCGGGCTTTTCATTCTTCCTTCAATTTTAAGGGATTTTACGCCCGCCTTCACAATATCATCTAAATTTTCTATCAGACAAATATCCTTAGGACTCAAAAGATATGCCTTGCTGCTGTCTTTTAACGCCTTTTTGCCGTCACAAGCCGTTAACTGATAGGGAAGCCTGCACGGCTGGGCACACTTTCCCCTGTTTCCGCTCCTTCCTCCGAGCATACTGCTCATAAGGCACTGGCCGGAATAGGACACACATAATGCTCCATGAACAAACACCTCTATCTCCAAAGAAGTGTTTTGAGCAATGCTTCTTATCTCTTTCAAAGTCAACTCCCTTGCCAATACAACCCTGTCAAAGCCATGCCTTTCCAGCATTTTTACCCCTTCAAGGTTGTGTATTGCCATCTGAGTACTGGCATGAAGGGATAGGTCGGGAAAAAATTGTCTTATCAAGCTTGCCAGTCCGATATCCTGAACAATTATACCGTCAATACCGGCAAGATATGCTTCTTCAACCATATTCAATGCTGCCTTCATCTCGCTGTCGGATATCAATGTATTCAATGTCAAATATACCTTTACATCCCTTATATGCGCATAATTTATGGCCTCTTCAAGCTTGTCCCTATCAAAATTGGATGCATATTGCCTTGCATTAAACAACTTTCCTCCCATATATACAGCATCTGCCCCGTTTTCAACAGCTGCCAGAAAAGCCTCCCAATCACCGCAGGGTGCAAGCAGCTCCGGCCTTGAATCTTTCATCATAACTCTCCCTCAATATCAAAATAGTTTATTTTTTAATAATATAATACCCTAAAAAAGTAAAAAGAAGCACTTTTCACGCTTCTTTTTGAGTTCCTTTCATCATCAGATCGAATTTTTTATTGAAATGCTCTAAATCCGCATACCTGTCGTCTTTTCCAGTGTACTTCTTACCTCGTTCAATTCCGCTTCCCTCTTTGCCAGTTCCAGCTGATAATTGGTATTTTTATTGCTTATAATCGCATTTTCATTAAGAAGCCGTCTGTTCTCTTCTTTTAGCCTTTCTATCTCCTCATTGGCACTCTTTAATTGTTTACTTAAGCTGATAACATTGTCATGTGCTTTAAAGTAATCGTCAGCAACATTAATAGCAGTAAGAACCGATGCCATTGAAGTGCTAAGCTTGCTGTTTGCCTTCATAATTGCATTCATTTTTTTGTCAATATACAACGCTACCTTCTGGATATATTCATCGGACTCCGTACCCACCAATGTATAGTCTTTTCCTGCTATTCTGACGTCCACTTTGTTTTTTTCCGTCATACTATCAGCTCCTTCGCACATACTCCTACCTTCATACTAAATCACAAAAAAGACACATTTTTTTATATTATACTATATTTCGTCACAAAAATCATTTATTTTTAAGAAAATACGGACAGTCGGGATATGTACATTGTGGAATATGAGTAAAAGTTCAGAAAATTAAGGTTTTAAAGCAAGAACCAAATAGATACGTAATAGGACTTATTGAAAAATAGTGAAAAAAGGACCGGTATTAACCGGTCCTTTGAAAACTAATTATTAATTTCCATATGGTAATTTATCAATTTTTCTGAGAACGAATCTCTTCAAAATTGTAACGTCCAATGAATCAAGAGCTTTATCAGCATTTACGTCTGCTGCTTCTGCATTGTATGAACCAGTATATTTGCGGAGAACAATTCTCTTCAAAATTGTAACATCCAATGAATCTACTGATCCGTCATCATTAACATCACCATAGAGAACTGGATTAGTGATGTCACCAGTGATTGGCTTATTATCATATTTCATTTCTGGGAAGTAAGTAGCCAATACACCCATAGCAATTGCAAGGTCAACTTCATGCCAGAAACGGTGATAATTCAATACAGGAGCTTCACCCCTCTGATATGCATTATAAACCTTCTGGTAGTCAGGATCCTGCTTATATTTTGAACGAATGTCTATGAATTTAATTCCAGGCTGAATCTTGTCACCATTCGGCATTGTTCCGCTCCAACCAGCCGGAACATATACTTCCTGAGTAAAGAATCTGCTGTAGTCTGCACGAGATTCTTCAGTTACAACACCTTTTCCTTCTTCACAGTAGTAGTTGTACCAAGCACGGTTAACCAATTCAGCTGCCATAATTAATGCATCTTCATCAGCTTCTCCATCCCATTTCTGTGTAGCTGCAGCATAAGTTGCAAGACAGTTTGCCAAAGAACCGGTAACACCAAGGTCGTTACCCCAAGATTTGATTGTTACATGGAGGTTCGGATTTCCGGTATATTTACCATTCCATGTGTCGGGTTCTCCTGTCCATTCCTGATCGCTAGGAATTTCGAAAGTCATATCATCATATAATTTTACATTGCTCATAGCCCATTGAACCCATTTATCAATCAACGGTCTGATTTCTGCTTTACCTGATTCAAGGTAAAGGTCTATCATACGCTGCATTGACCAAACCTGCATACCGAACCATTGGTTACTACCCGGGTCAGCATAAACAGGATGCGGAGTATATGCCATACCATAGAATGTTGATTTACCTGCAGGATATTTTTCATATCTACCGTTCCATGAGTTGGTTGCTCCACCGGCAATACCACCTTCAGCAGACTGTAACCACTGATAGAACTCAATCTGTCTCTGTAAGCTGTCTTCCCAGTCTTTCTTACCTCTTGAAGACTTCGGAGCAAATGCAGGAACCTCTGCCATAACCCAAGCTGCAAACGGGCTCTGGTAACCGAAGTGTGCATGGCTACAACCGATCTTCCATGCCCAAGCATCTTTAAGTCCGCCACCCCAGGAAGTATACCATGCTAACAAGAAGTGAGCACTGTCATAACCATTACCCGGAGTCTTGGCCTGTGCACCGATCTTCATGAAGTACTTGTCAAACATGTCATTTCTTAAGAAGTCACCCATTTTGGATGCTTTTGCTACGAGATCGGAAACTTGTGAACCCTTACCCTGTGCTTCAGCCCATTTCCATGCCCAGTATATTGACTGTATTGCACGGGCTTCAGCGTCAGGAGCATTGGTATAACGCCACTGCTGTGCATAGCTGTTGTCTATTGTAAACAAATCAAGGAATCCGTTTCTACCGCCGAACTTGAATTCTTCCTTTGACGGATGGGGAATGGTTTCCCATGTTGACTCCTGTTCACCTCTTTGGAAGGTGTTTATAAATGTTGCTTCTGTTCCTGTTCCAAAACCGTACCAGTTGTCAACGTCCATCAACCAGTGCATTAAGTACATATCAGCACCGTATGCGGATGTCAAATCATTATGTACAGGGTCCTGACCTACTGTTACAGAATTGAACTCCAACTTTGAAGGATAATAATCAGGCAGTTCATATTCGTTAGCATATGTAGCAGGGCTGCTTGGATTATATCTTGCCATACCCGGCTGTTCAGTGCTATCAGGAATTATCCAGTCCTCCATTACCTTCCATGCATTTTTCAATGGAGCCCAGTCACCTGAGAAATTACCATACATTGCTTCGAGCCATGTGTAGTAACTGAAAGCCTCACTGGTGGTAACATGTCCATAGTCAGGAGCTTCAACAATCAATGTCTCGATGGAATGGTAAGGTATACCTTCATCCGGACTGAAGTAACCGCTTTTCGGATCCTTAATCTTGGAATAAAAATCCAAGAAGAGTTCCTTATAAGACATACCTTTGTAAGAGTCAGGTGCTTTTGTGGGGCCTGCCAATGCTGTCATAGGAAACATTAAGGTTGCCATCATAACAATTGCAACTAGAAATGAAATTTTTCTTTTAATCATTCTCTCCCTCTTCTCCTTTCAAATATTATTTATTCTTTTTAAGTTATATGATGATAAAATAATGCAATTTACCCACAATTCATCCATTCCCCCTTTTTGCGGATACTTTTTATGAGCATTATTATCATCATAAAACTAAGCTGGACTTAAAACTTATTAATATATTTAAAATTAATACTTATTTAAAATTAATAGTTATTAATACTTAAACATTATCCCTAAATCAAAAACATATTAATCTATATTTACTCAACAAATGACAAATAATCGTATATATACCTCTAACAAGCTTAATATTATACGAAATCAATATATACTGCCAAACAAGCCCTGCATTTGATAAGAATTGACAAAACACCCCGTAAATAAATCCAATAAAGCTTAAATGCTGTGACGATAATAATGAAAGATTGGAAGAGCATTATCTGTTAGAAGACGACAATATTGCGAAAAAAATGTTTATCCATGCTTAAACAGTACTTCAATAATACTACTTTTCTTGTGGGAATTTTAAAATAGGCTGGCAAAATCCTAACAACAAATGCACACAAGCAAGTTAAGCAGTCCAAATATTCAGTTTTCAATGAACCAAACCCTTAATAGCTTTACCTAATATATAATTTCGCACATATTAATTTGTTTTGGGGGGGTGAGAAAGAAAATAATTAAAAACAACTTTTTTGACAGAAACACTAAAAAGTTTAATTTTTTTATAAGACGCAAGAAATATTTACTATGTAACACAAAACCTTTCAAATATTTCCCCCACTTAACAAAAACGTTTAGCTATTTACGGCATTTCTAAATTATAAAAAATATAAACCGTATCTTAATTATAATACACATCGTCTTTCTATGCAAGTAATAAAATTATGATTGATTTATTTGAATTTACATTTTTTTAACTTAATAATTGCATCTATAGGCAGTAAATATAACTTTCTCAGGCAAAAATAAAAACGTCTATGCGCTGCTTTAAGCCCATAGACTGCTAATTTTATTGAGGAATGTTTACATAAAAGACCTTATACCTAAATATATAAAATTCAACAATTATTTTCTTCACCTGACGGCAAATCCAATTCGACTGTTTTAACCTCTTCTGCCCAATTATTTGCTTCATCGTCCTGGGCTGCATTTTTGTCCGCATCGTCATTACCGGTTTCTGCTTCAGCTATCTGAGAATCCCCGCAATTCCCTTCACTTTCACAAAGCCCGTTGCATTCCTGCGTTTCCTGCTTGGCTCCGCATCTTGAACAATAGGCAACGTCAAGTTCAAGCTCGGCTGTGCATGACGGACATATCTTTATATTTTTTAATTGAAGAATCTGCTGTTTCATTTTCTTAATATTCTCCTTGATGCTTAAAACATTTTCACAGAGAACCTTATAATTTGCAGGCAGTTCTTCTCCCTTTTCAAAGGAATCATATACCGATTTTCCAATCTGTGTGTAGATTTTAGAAATCTTATCTTTTTCCGCTCCGATATTTATATTTAGCTTTGTAATTTCCACCAATTCACTGGATTTTTTTACAGCAACCTTGGCTGTACTGGCAACTTTCCTTGTAACATCCTTTATAAAATCCATTTTTGATTCTCCCCTTTTACCGAAAGTTTAATTACACTATATATAATACACCAATTTTTAAAATGTGCCAATAGTTTTAATAAATTTTTTTAATTTTTAAATTAAAATTATTAATATATAGGTTAATAAAAGAAAAAATTTATAACAAGTCATGAAGCCATGGATTGTTAATCAGTTAATGTTTAATATTTCTCCGGTTTTCGTGTTTATGTATACCAACCAATATCCAAAGGCACCGTATTTGGGTACACTCCCTTCAACCTGAGCCCATCTGCAAATATTCCCGAAGGGCTTCTCATCTACCCAATACACCCCGGGAACTCCAAATACTATATATGACAAGTCTCGGGCATTGTCTTCATAGGTTCCCACAATCAAATGCCTGTGCTTGAAATGGGCCATCAGTACTCTCGGATTAAAGAGTATAGGAATCTTTATATCCTTTTGGTAAAGCACATTATTCAAGTGAACCGGACTGGATACCTTCCACCATCTGTATTCCTTTCTTCCTCCCTTAAACGGATTATATTTTTCAAAATATCTGTCAAAGCTCTCCGCCAATTCCTTGACAGTCGGTTTATAGCCGGCAGCTTCAGGCTTGCTTTTATTCTGTGCCATGTCGCCGGCAGAACCGTTCTGCCCCTCCGTTTTTTCCTCTTCCTTGCTTTTCTCGTACTCATTTTTATCCGATAATTCCCCGGATCCGCCTTCTTTATTTGATTCCTTATTATTTATTGCGCTATTTTCCTCATTATTTATTGTGCTATTACTCATTGTCTCATTATTTTCTTTTTCCGCCGGGAAAATCTGTGTTTGTTCATCAATCTGAGGTATAGCTCCCGTATCCCCCTTCTTTTCCTCATTACCGCCGGAACCAATACTTTCTTCATTATTGTCATTCGCCGAAAGAGCTTTTACATATTTACTCTCTATAACGCTTTCATATTTACTGGTGAGTTCTTCACCAATAACATCATTACTCTCGTTTTCAGCATTCTTTTCATCATATGCCGCTTTCTCATTGTTGAATTTACCTAACGGTCCATCCTCGGAAGTACGCCGGCTGTCGAGGAACCTTCTCATTTTTTGTCTCCATTCGATTTTTCCGTCCTTATATGAAACTAAAGGACACGCCATGTCTCCAAAGCTCCCGTCTTTATTTTCCGCCATAACAGCCGCAATATTGAAATCTTCAATAGTTAAGCCTGAATTGTTTACATTATAGGGATTAAAGTTCCAATTCAACTCACCCCTGCCCTTCACTAACGGAATTGAACCTGCACAAACCGCCATCAAATCGGAATTGTCAGCTTTAATCATATAGAGCTTATAATATGTTTTAATGTCCTCCTTCAGATTGGATACCTGACAAGATAATTTTCCCTTGCCGTCCCTTACCTCGATTTTTACATATCCCGATGAATTTCCTCCTTCTGTGAACCTTGAATCTTCCTGGTCAAAAATCAAGAATGACCTGAGATATTTAAATTTGTTATTCATTTTACCCCCACCTTTACAAAATTGATCATGGCCCGGTTATGCAAAAAGTCTATGGTCCCCTGTTAATTTCCTCAAATCAATTCCATTAAATACAATCATATTTTTAAGTGCATATTTATATATATGTTGTTTGATAAAAAAATAAACCGTTTTACTTTTGATAGTAAAAACGGTTTACCCGATACTGTGATAATTCTTACATTTATATTTATATACTATACCCGTCTTCTATTTTTAAAGGTACATATTAATTAAATCAATATTAAAAAACATTGGTTTCCGACGTGTTCTTCTCATATGTATGCATAAATCACTTTAAAAATGCATTTGAGAGCTCTGCAAACTGATCGATGGACAAAGCTTCCCCTCTTATATTCTCGTCAATTCCCAGACTCATTAATATTTCTTTAATCTCCTCCTTTGTCTTATGAAAAATTCCGGAGTTATACAAAGCGTTCACCAAAGTTTTTCTTCTCTGACCGAAAGAAGCCTTTACCGTCTTAAAAAACAATTTTTTATCCAAAAGCTTTACCGGAGGGGTTTCGTTTCTCTTCAGCTTGATAACGGTAGAATCCACATCAGGCTGAGGAATAAAGCAATGGGGAGATACGTCAAAGGCTATCTCAGGCTTCGAATAATACTGTACCGCTACCGATAAAGCACCGTAATCCTTCCCCCCCGGCCTTGCCACCATCCTCTGGGCTACCTCCTTTTGAACCATAAAAACCATAAGGCTTATGCTATCGTCCTCCTCCAAAAGCTTCATGATAATCGGTGTGGTTATATAGTAGGGCAAGTTTGCAACCACCTTTAATTCACCCGTTTGAACTTCTTTTTGAAGCTCTTTAAGATCGGCATCCATTATATCCATATTTATAATTTGGACGTTCTGAAATCCATCAAGGTTTTCACTTAATGCAGGAATAAGTCTCTTATCGATTTCTACAGCTATTACCTTTTTTGCCTGCCTGGCCAATTCCACCGTCATACTGCCGACACCCGGTCCGATTTCAATTACAGTATCGCTGTCAGTTAATTCAGCCGTATCAACTATTTTTTTTACGATATTATTATCGGTAAGAAAATTTTGTCCGAGAGATTTTGTCAGCCTGACATTGTATTTTTGAATTAGGTTTCTTGTATTCTCTGCCATAATTTCAACTCCAAAAAAATATTTCCTTCCAAAAATCAAATATAAAAACAGCCGGGACAATAAATCCCGGCCCAATTACAGTCCCTTTAACGATTTTATTTCCGATATGTAAAAAAAGTCAATCATAAAAAATCAATCATAAAGAATATATACTTTTACCTTTTGGACTCCCCACCGTTCTACGGCTTTCCTATCTTCCATATAGAGGTCAATAATATTGCCCTTTACCGCACTTCCAATATCTGCCGCAATTGCATATCCGTAATCGGGAACATTCCCTATTCCTTCGACATACAATTTTGTCCCCAGAGGAATAACCTTCGGATCCACTGCAACAACACCCTTTCTCACCTTCATACCGGTATAGGTGATTCCAAAATACGGGTGGTCTGGTGTTTTTCCGGTATCCTCATAACTTGCGGTATAGGCTGTGGCCTTCATTTCCAGAACCTTTTTGTACCTAAAGTTTTCTCCTCTCGAGGTAGTGTAGATGGGGATAGTGCCATACTCTACAATCCTGTCTTCAGGAGTAACCACAAGCTTGTTACCGACCAACAACCTTTTAACTTCTTTGCCGTCTTCATATTCTACCATGTAGACTTTCTCTCTTACTCCATCCTTGCCTTGTTTAACTACTTTGGATTGTCCCATGTCCATGCTGTCGTTGTCTTTTCTTACCACCTGACAGGGTATAATTTCATTCTGACTCACGAACTCCCTTGTTACTCTGACGACCTTCAACTTCATGCCCTTCACAATTTTGTCGTCGGGATCCGCTCCTTGAATCTTGTCGGACTTCGAAAGGTTGACCGGTTCGTCTTTAAGGGCTTCCTTTACCGTTTCCTTTGAAGTCATCAATTCAATTTCACGTCCGTCAACAAAAACATAGACAGGTACTGCACTTCTTATATTTATGATGTTATTTTCTTTGCTTTGCAGTTTTGTGTCAATCGGAACACTAATATAGTCATACTCGCTCAGTCTTATCCCATTTTGAATTAAAACTTCTTTTACGGTGGATTTCATTGTTCTGACAACAATCTGTTTTTCGTCAAGGTTAATAACCACTTCCTTTTGAAAGTGGGAAACCATTCCCAGCATCAAAACAATAACAACTGCAGTAACTATAACTGACAAGGTTTTCAATGAAATACACCTTTTAATTCTTTTTGCAAGTGATAACACTTTCAATCCTCCTGTTCAAACATTAAGGGACCATAGGTATTTTATTCTATATAAACTTCTTTGTCAAATTCCCTTATTTTGCCATTGAAATCAGTGAAGAAAATATTCTGTAAACTAAAGCTTCTAAAGACCGGAGACGCTTCTGCCATATTTTTCTTCACTATAATATATGAAGGCCTTTGGCAATATACAAATTAATTATCGTCTTTATTGAAAAAAACTATACTATTAAAAAGAGTCAAGGAAATACTCCCTGACTCTTTTCTTTTAATACATGTATCTGCCGCACATATTGGGATTGCACGGATATGGATATGGATTTGCCATTTGCTGGGCCGGATAATAATCAGCACCAGGGTAATTATTTATATATGGATTGGGTGCCATCCCCTGCCCCATAGCTGCATATTCAGACTGCATAAAAGGACATTGCATGTTAAGCAACAAAGGACAGCACACAATCTGCGGCATCATTTGAGGCTGCTGCATTTGCGGCATTTGAGCCTGCATTTGCTGTATTTGAGGCTGTTGTTTTTGCGGTTGCTGCATAATCGGCATCGGTCCTAACTGGGGCATCTGATCCGGCATTGGCATAACTCCCATTGGCGGCATAGGCTGTGCCTCAATCATCTGATCAATGTTAGGCATTTTCGGCATTTTCGGTATCTGAGGCGTTATTTGAGGTGGCTGAGGAGTTTGAGGCGGCTGCTCCACCACAGGTGGTTGCTCCACTACAGGCGGCTGCTCCATTCTATTCGAATTTGTTACATTAGGCGATATCTCCTCAGGTTCTTTTTTATATTTCTTTTCCATAATAAATATACCTCCGGTCCATATTCTACTTTAACTCAATATCATTATATGTACCGAAGGTAAATTGGTGATAATAAAGTTATGTCAATTTCATTTGATTCCAAAAAGTCTTTTTGCATTATCCATTGTAATTTCAGCAACCTTTTCCGTTTCAATTCCCCTTATGTCGGAAATTTTTTCCGCAACGTACCTAACATAGCTTGAGTCGTTTCTCTTTCCTCTGTGGGGCTCCGGAGTCAAATACGGGCAATCCGTCTCGATCAAAAGCCTGTCCAAGGGCACATATTCCACAACCTCCACAAGCTTTTTCGCATTTTTGAAGGTTAATGCGCCGCCTACAGAAATATAAAAATTATTATCCAAAACTTCCTTCAGCATTTCAACACTTCCGGAATAGCAATGAAAGACCCCACCGGTGTCCTTGGCATTTTCAGACTTTATTATATCCATTGTGTCCTTGTGGGCATCCCTGTCATGAACTATTATGGGCAAATTCAGCTCCTTTGCAAGAGCTATCTGTTTGGCAAAATGAAACTTCTGCACATCCTTAGGCGAATATTCATAATAATAGTCCAGCCCGATTTCTCCGATGGCAACAATTTTATCTTCCTTTGTTAATTCTTTAAGGGTTTTGTAAGTATCATCGTTTATTTCATCGGCACAATGGGGATGAACCCCTACTGCACCGTAAACAAAATCAAATTCCCTGGTCAAAGAAACAGTATCGACGGATGAAGCAATATTGGAGGAAGCATTCAATATATATGTAACTCCGCTTTCATAAGCCTTCATTATTGTTTCGAACCTGTCATCCTTAAACCTTTCATCATCATAATGTGCATGGGAATCAAAAAACATTTACTCCCCTCCCTTTTATATCCGTAAAACCTGCTATCTGACTTTGGTTCCGCTCCCTATTTCCTTTTCAACAGTTACAAGCACCAAGTCTTTATCGTCGGAGGCCGCAAGAATCATTCCCTGGGATTCTATTCCCCTCAGTTTGGCAGGTTTTAAGTTCGCAACCAGCACAACATATTTACCGACAAGGCTCTCGGGAGTATAGTTCTTTGCAATTCCGGAAACCACCTGGCGTATTTCATCTCCCAATTCGAGCTTTAGCTTTAACAGCTTGTCAGCTCCCTCAACCTTTTCGGCTTCAAGAACTTTCGCAACCCTAAGGTCAATCTTTGCAAAATCCTCTATCGTAATATACTCATCTTTCTTATCATTGCCTGCTTCATCGACTTTATTATTCTTTGGAGCATCCTTCTCCGCTTTTGCAGTAATCTTTTCAAGCTCTTCCATCTCTTTTTGTATGTCAATCCTCGGGAATATTACATCCCCTTTGCAAACCCGTGAACCTTCAGGATAACCTCCCCATTTTTTAGCACTTTCCCACTCGATAGCCTTCTTATCCGAAATACCCAGCTGTTGCCAGATCTTCTCGGGTGTTTCCGGCATAAAGGGCTGTATGAGTATGGAAATAATACGGAGGCTTTCCGCAAGATTATATAAAACCTCTGCAAGCCTTTCTTTGCCGTTTTCATCCTTTGCCAGCTTCCAGGGCATAGTCTCATCAATATACTTATTGGTTCTGGAAATAGTCTTCCAGATATCCGCCAATGCAGCACTGAACTGAAGCTTGTCCATCAACTCCTCAACTTTTGACGGAGTTTCCATCACAACCTTTTTGAGATCCTCGTCAAAATCTCCCGGCTGCCTGTTTTGGGGAATACTTCCCTCAAAATATTTGTCAATCATGGTAACGGTCCTACTAACAAGGTTACCAAGGTCATTGGCCAAATCCGAATTAATCCTGTTTATCAGGGCTTCATTGGAGAAAACGCCGTCGGAACCGAAAGGAACCTCCCTCAAAAGGAAATACCTTACCGCATCAACACCGTATTTATCCACCAGTACCACAGGGTCAACCACATTTCCTTTAGACTTTGACATTTTACCGCCTTCCAGCAGAAGCCAACCATGTCCAAAGACCTGCTCCGGCAAAGGCTCACCCAATGCCATAAGCATTGCAGGCCAAATGATGGTATGGAACCGGACTATCTCCTTGCCCACAAGATGAACATCTGCAGGCCAGTATCTGCGGTAGTCCGAATCATCCTCCGCCAAGTAATTCAGAGCGGTTATGTAATTGGAAAGGGCATCAATCCATACATACACCACATGCTTTTCGTCAAAGGTAACCGGAATACCCCAATTAAAGGAAGTTCTGGACACACAAAGGTCCTCAAGGCCCGGCCTTAAGAAGTTGTTGAGCATCTCATTCTGTCTTGTAACGGGCTGTATGAACTCAGGATGGGTTTCTATATGCTCTATCAGCCTGTCCTGGTATTTGGAAAGCCTGAAAAAGTAGCTTTCTTCCTTTGTAAGTTCAACTTCTCTGCCGCAATCGGGACATTTTCCGTCCACCAACTGGGTTTTTGTCCAGAAAGATTCACAGGGTGTACAATACCAGCCTTCGTACTCGCTCTTATATATGTCCCCCTGGTCATAAAGCTTTTTAAATATCTTCTGCACGGTTTTTTCATGATTTGGGTCGGTGGTTCTTATGAACCTGTCGTTGGTGATTCTAAGAAGCTTCCACAGGTCTTTGATACCTGCCACAATTTCATCCACATACTGCTTGGGAGTAATCCCTTTTTCTTCGGCCTTTCTCTGAATCTTCTGTCCATGCTCATCGGTTCCGGTAAGAAACATTACATCGTATCCCTTGAGCCTCTTGTACCTCGCCACCGCATCGGCAGCAACCGTTGTATATGAGTGACCTATATGTAATTTATCACTGGGATAGTAAATCGGTGTTGTGATATAAAAGGTTTTTTTACTCATTCATGCTCCTCCTTATATATAAAGCATTATAAACGTCAATGCTCTAATTTATTATTGCCTTCCATGTTTGCCATTAATACTAATATACATATATATTGGGGATTTTTCAAGGAAATTCACACCATAGGTATCAAAAAGCCATATATAAAAATTATGCACTTCCTATTTAAAATGAAATTCGAAAAATATACACCTAAAAAAATCAATTTTTTTGAAAAAGAATAGAATATTGCAGACTGTATGCGCATAGAATGGGAAGAATAACAATTAATAATACGATTTTCAGAGCTTTTTTTTAAGGAGGAATTTCATGAACAATCAATGCTTATATGGATTGAAGCTATTGACAAAGTACATAAACAACTGGTTTCCAAAGTCGTACAAAACACTTCAGGACTACAAATTATTTTCCCCTGAAGATATTGACAATGAAAAATGTATAGGAGCGGACCTTGGCTTACTTTATCCCGGTATAAACCCTGAAAACTCCGTAAAATTCATAGCCTCTTTCCATGCCATTGACCTTTACATATATTTACTCTGTACCAGTTTCCACAATAAGGATGAATTGCTTTTCAGCAGGCTATATAGCTCTTTAAGAGATGCAGTGGATCCCAAGAGAAAAATTTCGGTTGAACATGTCGGTTGCCTGCAAAAGGGAGATATCCGAAATATCACCCGGCTTATAGAACAATGCAGAGTATATATTCAAAAGCTGCCCTCTTACAGTGTTGTCATAGGCCCATTGAAAAAGTTTGTCCAGATGTACTCGGACTTTCAGGTATATTCCGTTTTGGACAAAAGTACAAGGGAAAAAAGAATCGAAACCTGGGCCGAAAGATATCATGACGAAAACGTGGGAATATCCAGATGGGAGATAAGTGCCGCTTCAAACTCCACTCTGCTCATATTGGTTCTCATTTCCTGTGCCCAAGATCCCCATCTTACAGAGGAAGAAGTCGAGAAAATATGCTCTTCCTATTTCCCATGGATTTGCGGCCTTCAGGTTTTGCTCCGCGATTATGTGAATTCCGGCGAAGACTTTCAACAAGGAAAACCTAATCTCACATACTACTATAAGAATTTGAAAATGTGTGAGGAAAGAATTTCCTTATTCATCGAACGGGCCCTGGAAAGCTGTAACAACCTAAAGCATCCTCATTTTCACCAAACCATTGTTAAAGGGATAATTGGCATATACTTGTCAAACCCTAAGGCTTTCCACGGAATGAACAGGTTGGCCAGCTCAAGTCTTATAAAAAAAGGAGGTTCAAATATAAATATATATTACAATTTGTGCAGATTGTTAAGAAGCTTCGGAAAACTATAATTAAAACTATAAATTAATCATTAGAAAAAAATCAGCCAAAAACCACGGTACATATCCATACTGCTGCAATTACACTCGCCAAATCTGCTATAAGGGCGGCAACCAGAGTGTACCTGATCTTTTTTATTCCCACCGCCCCAAAGTATACTGCCAAGGTATAAAATATAGTTTCGGTGGAACCCATCAGGGTTGATGCCACACGGCCGACAAAGGAGTCCGGACCATGCACCTTGAATATGTCGGACAGCATTGCCAAAGATGCGCTCCCTGAAATTGGGCGGAGAAAAATCATGGGTACCGCATCCGGCGGAATTCTCAAAATATTTGTAACGGGCTTAAATGCAAAAACCAGAAGATCCAATGCACCGGATGCCCTGAATACTCCCACCGCAACCATAAGTCCCACCAGTGAAGGAATAATTTTCAATACGGTGGTAATCCCTTCTTTCGCGCCCTCTATAAAAACATCATAAACCTTTATTTCTTTATACATGCCCACACACAATATGATTAAAAAAATTGCAGGTATGGCGTATATTGAAAGTTCCTTTACTATATTCATGACTTCCCCCGTTTAGTTCCGTTCACATGTCTTGTTTTATTACCGAACAGGTATGAGAATATTTTTGCTGCGACGACGCCTGCAGTAGCAGCACACAGGGTTGCTACCCATATGGTTCCGATTACTTCCGTAGGGTTCTTTGAGCCTGCGGCAGCTCTCAGCGCAATAACCGTTGCAGGAATAAACTGCAGGCAGGCAGTATTTAATACCAGAAACATGCTCATCTCATCGGTAGCAACATCCTTTTCGGGATTAAGCTTTTGGAGCTCATTCATGGCCTTCAGCCCCAAGGGAGTTGCAGCGTTGCCAAGGCCCAAAAAGTTAGCAACAAGATTCATTACAATAGCTCCACCGGCAGGATGTTCCTTCGGTATGCCCGGGAATAAAAAACTCATAACAGGCCTTATGGCTTTAGATACTTTTCTGATTATGCCGCTCCTTTCGGCAATATTCATGAGCCCGGTCCAAAGACACATAATCCCAAGAAGACCTATTCCAAGCTCAATCGCATTTTGGGAGGAACTCACCACTGCCCGGGTTATTTCATCCACCCTCCCGTTCATTATTCCAACAACAATACCCAAAACCAACATTGCAAACCAAATGTAATTTAGCACAGCAAACCTCACACTTTTTAGGGAGCATATATTATCGGCTACATTATTATATTGAAAAAAATATCCAAGAAGAATTGCAAAGCTCCCCGCTTTTAATTGTACATACCTAATAATGTATATGAGGGTCCTTAACGTAATATTCGAAAACATAAAATTTATTAAATAATTCGTTCCAATATGGGTATATATTATACAAGTAAAAAAAATGTGGAAGTAAACTTAAATTAAAAAATTTGACGAATTTCAGTATTTGGGCTGAGTATGGCGTTTACCAGTAATATATTGGATAGATAGCCCTTTTATCCTTATATTATTAAAAAACTCTAATTTGTTAATCATTTAACTTGCATTATATCAGGAGTTTAGCATATGCAAATTAATAGGACCTTGATAAAAATTAGTGTAATATTATTGTATTAATTCCACAAATTATTATTGTATTTAATTGAATTTTTTAAAAATTATTGTTGACTATTATTGGCATTTATGGTATCATGAAAGTGCAAAGTTTGTCGAATACTGTAATTTTAGAGGAGGATCAATTATGAAATCTACTGGAATCGTAAGAAAAGTTGATGAATTAGGAAGAGTTGTTCTGCCTATCGAGCTCAGGAGAACACTTGACATCGCTGAGAAGGATGCACTTGAAATTTATGTTGACGGTGCAACCATCATACTCAAGAAGTATGAGCCCGCTTGCATATTCTGCGGAAATGCAAAAGACGTAACTGTTTACAAGGGCAAGAACATTTGTCCCGACTGTATGAGAGAACTTAAGAAATAATATAGCGCCACAGTCTAATAAAGAAAAGGGGGGCAAATGAGTGACCCTCTTTTTCTTTTTTGTTGTCTAAATTTAATATACTTATTTTCGATACGTTTATTATAAGGAAAAAATATGAATCAAACATCGTGGTGGACTTGCGTAACTCAAGTTTCTGAAATATTTTTTTGCCCTCCTTCATCATTGTTGTCTAAAATTTTATATACTTACTTTTTTAATACATTTAAATTATAAGGCAAAAAATATGGAAGAAACATTGTGAAGCAAGTCATAGAGCCTGTTAATACGACGCAGATAGGGAGAGCATTGTTTGAGCGAAGCGAGTTTTGCTCGACCCTGCGGAGTATTTACAGGCTCTGGACTTGCGTAACTCAAGTTTCTGAAATATTTTTTTGCCCTCCTTCATGCAGCTTCTTATAAACCTCTCTTCTGCTTATACCTCTGTCCTGGGCAACCTTCTTCATGGCTTCCTTCTTATCAAGGCCTTTTGCTATGTACATTTCATAATGTTCTTCCACGGTCATGACATTCCACTCGCTCTGTTTTTCTTCCAAAACCTTTTCCTCATCAATACCTTCAATTATAAGTACATACTCTCCTCTTGGGGATTCTTCATCATATTTAGAAATTGCTTCTTCAAGGCTGCACCTTATAACCTCTTCAAACTTTTTTGTAAGCTCCCGGGCCATGGTTATTCTTCTGTTGCCCAAAACCTCATATAAATCCTTCAATGTATAAATAAGCTTATGGGGGGCTTCATAAAAAACCATGGTTCTTGTTTCATTTCTCAAAGAATTGATTCGATCCTTCCTCTGCCTTTTGTTCATCGGAAGAAATCCTTCAAAAACAAACCTGCCTGTGGGAAGTCCGGACAATACCAATCCGGTCACGGCAGCCACAGGTCCCGGAACCATGGTTACCTTGATGTCATTTTCAATACAGAGCTTTACAATATCCTCTCCCGGGTCTGAAATTCCCGGTGTACCCGCATCGGAAACCAAAGCAATGCTTTTCCCGGAGAGCAGTTGTTCCACCAAATAATTACCCTTTACCACCTTGTTATGCTCATAATAGCTTACCAAGGGTTTCTTTATCTCAAAATGATTTAAAAGCTTTAAGGTCTGCCTCGTATCCTCCGCCGCTATCAGATCTACCTCTTTCAACACCCTCAATGCCCTAAGGGTTATATCCTCAAGGTTTCCGATGGGAGTGGCAACAAGATACAGTATCCCTTTATTTTTCAATATTCCCTACTCCTCTGCAATAAATATCGTTAATCTCATCAGTATACTCTCCGTTTTCGTTGTACACATACAATGGCTCCAGCATTTTAAGCTCCACTCCACCCTGCCGGGTACCTTTAATAAGAAGCAAATTCGCCTTTTTATAAGGCGACGGATGAACAAACCGAATATACTTGGGCTCAATGGAGTATTTTCTCATTAGCCATACTATGTCCACAAGCCTGTTAGGTCTGTGAACCATAGCCAGTTGACCTCCGGTCACCAAAAGCTTGGCTGCTGCTTTTATAACATCCTCCAGAGTGCACTTTATTTCGTGCCTTGAAATTGCCTTGGTATCACTGGTATTGACAAGCCCGGCGCCACAATTCATGTAGGGAGGATTTGAAACAACAACATTAAACTTCGAAGCTCCGAACAGTTCAACACTTTCCTTTATATCTCCGCACACAATTTTGACCCGGTCGTCCATACCGTTCATTGTTATGCTTCTTTGGGCCATTTCCGCCATATCTTCCTGAATTTCCAAGCCAATTACAGACTTTGCCTCGGTTTTTCCTGCAATGAGTATGGGTATTATTCCGGTACCCGTACCCAGATCAATAACCGTGTCGCTTTTCTTGACATCTGCAAAATTTGCAAGCAACACAGCATCAAGCCCGAAACGAAAGCCTTCTTTCTTCTGAATAATTCTCAGTCCCTTGTACTGCAAATCATCTATTGTTTCGTTTTCTTTCAGTATTATATCCAAACAAAACACCTGCATCCGTCATATTTGATATGTTGTGCCGTTTTCCTTCATAAAATTCCACTAAAAAAGGAGCCAAATAAAGTATACACAAATATACCCATTCGGCTCCTGTTAACTATCCTATTATTCCGGCTGTGGAGCATCTACAGGACAAACGTTTGCACACGCTCCGCATTCTATACAAGCATCAGCATCTATAACATAAACGTTGTCCCCCGCTGAAATACAAGATACCGGGCACTCTGATTCACAAGTACCACAGCTAATACAAGAGTCAGTTATAAAATATGCCATTGTAAAGTACACCTCCCATATAGATTTGCCATAGTAAGCATAAATCAAAAAATATATTGACTTATTAATTTTACCACTAAAGCCATCAAAAGAAAACTATTTTTTAATTTTTCTTTGAGATATTATTTAATTTAGTCCTCCAATTGCTTTAATTCCTCTAAATCTATTTCTTCGTCTATCTCATCACGGCTTACATCCTTTATAACCTTTACCTCGCTGGCATGATAAACCTTGAGATCGGCCTCATTATCCTTGTCAAGCTTTACCTTAACCAACTCCTTCAAAATACTTACTCCCATTACAACTCCTTGTCCGTCCGGGGTTTCAACAATGGCTTTCTCATTGGGAACTCTTGTAAGTATTTCTTCATAAGCCTCCTGCTCATACTTTAAGCAACACATAAGCCTTCCGCAGGCACCGGAAATCTTTGTGGGATTTAATGAAAGTCCCTGCTCCTTTGCCATTTTTATAGACACCGGCTGGAAATCGGCAAGGAAGGAATTACAACAAAGAACACGGCCACATACTCCCAAACCGCCCATCATTTTGGCCTCGTCCCTGACACCTATCTGTCTGAGCTCGATCCTCGTCCTGAAAACAGAAGCAAGGTCTTTTACCAATTCCCTAAAGTCCACTCTTCCGTCCGCAGTAAAATAAAATAAAATCTTGTTATTGTCAAAGGTATATTCCACATCTATTAGCTTCATTTCCAGATTGTGAGCCTGGATTTTCTGCAGACAGATATCAAATGCATCTTTTTCTTTTGCAATATTTTCCGCATGATGAGCTTTGTCTTCTTCAGTGGCAACCCTTATGACTTTCTTTAAAGGAGCCACTATTTCTTCCTCACTGATTTCTGTATTGGGAACAACAACCAGTCCGAATTCTATGCCCCTGGCTGTCTCTACTATCACATTTTCGTGTAAATCTATAACCAAATCACCGGGATCAAAATAATATATCTTCCCGGCTTTTTTGAATCTTACTCCAACCACCTTTACCATTACTTGTTTTCCTCCTGAAGTTTCATAAGCATAACCTCTACAGCAAGCTGAAAATTCGCATTCTTTTTTATCGCATTACGGGTTTCCTCAATCACGGCTATATTGTTCAAAAGTTTTTCCGTAGACAATTCCCGTGCATTCTCTAATATAATATCCTTTTTATCCGAATTAATCAATATATTTTCATTTCCATACTTCCCGGCAACAAGTATATCTCTGTAAAATAAAAGCATGATATCCAGTATGGATTCCCCGTCGTCCTTGCTCTCCTCAAACAAGGAATTAATTTCAAATACAGCTTCCCGCCCTGACTTTTTAAGCTTTACCAAGGCATTAATAACCCTGTCCCTGACCTCTTTTATACCTTCAGCTTCTAAAAGCTCAATGGCTTTTCCGATCACACCGTTGGCATAGGATGCTATGAATCCCGCTTTTTCATATTCTATCCCAAATTTATCCGTTAAAAACTTTTTCACTTCGTCAAAGGTATTTCTTTTGAAATCATACCTCACACTTCTTGAACGTATGGTCTCCAAAAGTGCATCATAATTCGAAGTAACCAGTATAATAACCCCATATTCCGGCGGCTCCTCCAATGTTTTGAGCAGACAATTCTGAGCCTGAACAGTCATCTTCTCCGCTTCCGGAATTAAATAAACCTTCTTTTGTGAATAAAGAGGCCTTACAGATATATCATGCTGCAGCCTCCTTATATCTTCAACACCTATGCTTGAGCCTTCAACTTCCAAAACACAATAATCAGGATTGGAACCGTTTTCGAAAAGGAGACAGGATTTGCACTTACCGCAGCTTTCATCCTCTCTTCCCTCACTGCACATAAGTATGGAAGAAAAAATCCGTGCCACAGTCTTTTTCCCTATTCCGCAAGGTCCGGAAAATATATATGCATGTCCAATCCTATTGCTTCTTAAAGATATTTTAAGCGCATCAACAACATCTTTTTGACCGATAATTCCGCTAAAGTCCACCGTTACACCCCTGAGTCCGCAAATTATAGATATTTTTGAATATCATTATAGCATTTATATATAAATCATTATAGTACAAGGTCCAAAATCAGGCCTCTTATATCCTCAATCCGCTGCAAAATCCTAAGATTATCCTCCTCAGCGGAAAGTACCTGCTTTGTAAGCTCTTCCAAATGCTGATTAACCTTTTTTACAGTGGCATACACCTTATACCTGCCTCTCCTGTCAAGTCGGCTGTCCTTCGAAAATAATTGGGAATTGTTCAACGCTTCGTCTAAAAATTCCGATATAAGCCGTTTGTATACCTTCAGTTCCTTCACATCTATCCTTTCACTCAGCTTCTTCCCCTGCTCCTCAATCTGGCTTACCAAAAAGCGTATTTTTTCCTCATGGGTAAGATCCTTCAATTGCTGCAATTGACTTCTAAAGCTTGGGGCACTGCTGTCCGCCACCCTCCTGCCATTGTTGCCGACAACCTCCGGTAACCCTGTTGGGCTGTTAATACTTTCCTTAATCTTCACGGATAATCACTCCAATATCGCATTAATTAGGTTTTACATCCTCTGGTACCTGCGTCATGCCCGATTGTCCTTGCGTTTGTCAAAATTGCTATTTTTTCATATAAAGACTAAACAACTGACAGCAATTATTATATACTATTATATCGGCATTAACGGATAAATTCAAACAGCCCGTTTCTCTAAAACAGTATTTCTTTTACAGCCCGGTATATACTCTCATGAATCTCATCTATACTCCTTAAAACCCCGTTTTCTACGCAATCAATCATAGTCCAGTTGTACTTTTTGGCAATGTACAGGGAATTATTGTAGGACTCCGTCAAATAATCCTGATTTTTTTCGTGTATATCCTTTTCATGCTCTCCGGTAAATTTGTTTGCTCTGCCCTCCATCAGCACTTTGCTGTATTCGGGAGGCATATCAAGAAACAATACACAGTCCGGTTCGGGAAGCTTATAAATATTAAACTCAAAATCCCAAAGCCATTCAAGGAACAAATCCTTTTCCTTAGGGTCTTTTATCTTTGCTGCCTGGTGTACCATGTTTGATGTAGTATACCTGTCAGCTAAAATTATCTCTCCCCCATTATATGCCTGTCCCCAGTCCGTTCTGTAGGATGCAAACCGGTCTACGGCATAGAAGGTGGACGCTACATAGGGATTGACATCCTCCGGATTTTTCCCGAAGTCTCCCCTCAAATACATCTTTATCAGGGTGGAAGAATCGCTTTCGTAGTTCGGAAAGCTAATTTTCTTTACCCTGTGACCATCCTGCAGCAATCTATTATGCAATTTTTCCGTCTGTGTTGCCTTTCCGCTGGCATCAGAACCACTCTCAATAATTATCAGTTTGCCCTTCATAAAGCATCTCCTTTTAAACCTTTATCCCAACAACCAAATCCCTAAACTTCCATTCGTATTTAATCCATACGGCTTTCTTTAAAATATATATCCAAACCAAAGGTTCCATTTTCCTCAGTTCGGCAGAACCGAAAATCCGGTCCGGGCATCTATGTTTAATTTTAGTAAGGTCGGTTATTCTACAACCTCTACCTCCAAGTCCTCCGATATGCCATTTACCGCACCGCCGGCTTCAATTATTTCCATGATGTATTCTATTGCATCTTTCGAAATAACCTCACCGGGGCATATTACCGGTATCCCGGGAGGATAAGGAGTTATCATTGATCTGCTTACACATTGTACAGCATCGCCAAGCTTCCTTCTTGTAAATGTCCGGCTCATAACGCTGCCAAGCTCAATCCGCCGCTCAGGCAGCTCTGGAACTCTCAAGGGTACATCCCTTAAGCAGGTGGCTCCTTTAAAGCTGACGCACAGCCGTTCCAGAGCTGTCCCCAGCTTTTTCATATCTTCATGAGTGTCTGCCATCGTAACTATACACACAACATTATTTAAATCGGACATTTCCACCTGTATATTATATTGATTTCTCAAAAGCTTTTCAATTTCAAAACCGGTTTTCCCCGTATTTTTCACATTAATCACAACCCTGGTTCTGTCAATACTGCCGCCTTCTATGTCATGATCCGAAAGAATTTTTAAAACTTTGCCTTTACCCGCAATTTCACAAAGCTGGTCGATTTCCCTCAAAAGGTTTCGGATTCTGTTTTCTCCCTCCTTTTGCATAACAGCACGGGCGATATCAAGAAAGGCCATAATTATGTAAGACGGGCTGGTGGTTTGAAGCATTGAAAGATTAAATTTCAGCCTTTCCACATCTATTCTTGTTCCCCGGACATGAAGATATGACCCCTGGGTAAAAGCCGGAAGAGTCTTATGGGCACTTTGAACACAAATATCCGCCCCATATTCCAGTGACGAAGGCGGAAGCAATTTTGAAAAGCATAAATGGGTCCCATGGGCCTCATCCACAATAATGGGCTTGTGGTACGAGTGAACCAATTCCACTATTTCCTTAATATCTGAGCATATCCCGTAGTAGTTGGGCCGTGTTATGTATACTCCGGCAGCATCGGGATTTTCTTTCAGTGCTTTCTCCAACTCATCGACTGAAACCACTGAAGGTATTTCAAAAACATCATTAAACCCGGGTTTTATATAAACCGGAGTTGCCCCTGCCAGCATCATCCCCGCAATAGCAGATCTGTGGCAATCCCTTGCAATTATAAGCTTGTCTTTAGGTTTGCAAAGAGTCATTATAGCCGCCTGTATTCCGCAGGTTGAACCGTTTACAAGAAAAAAGGTTCTGTCTGCACCGAAGGCTTCCGCCGCAAGTCTCTGAGCATCTTCTATTATACCCTTCGGATAATGAAGGTTGTCCAGACCGGGTATTTCCGTTAAGTCCAACATATGCAGGCTGTCCAAAAATTCAGAAGGTATCCCTTTCCCCAGTTTATGCCCCGGCATATGAAAAGCTGTCGGACAAGAAGCGGAATAATTTTTTACGGCATTATATATAGGGGTATTCAAATCTTTAATAGTAGCTCACCTCATAATAAGTTAATACAACAATTTTGCTGCATTGCTTTTGAAAAACAATGCAGCAAAATCCACTTTCAGATATTTAATATTATATCATTTATTAAAACTATTTAAAGCAAATTAACAAGCTCTTCGGCTTTTTCACAAGGTTTGTTCCGATTCTTTCTTAATTAATAAATTACTTCATTATTAATAAATTAATTCAATATTTAATAAACTACTTTATTTAATAAATTGCTTCACTTTATTTGATATCATACTATTAGTTTCCCGGAATCACCAAGCTGTCCTTTTCTTCCATGTCATTAAGCCCATGGGCCTTAACCATTCCCGGAGACAGAGTATAAAGGGTGTCACCGATATATAAAATCCTTTCAACAAACCTCTCCGGATTGTAATAGTAACTTCCGGCCTTTTTATACTCTTCGTCGGAAATATGGGTAATCCTGCCCTTTAGTACAAAACCGTCTTCAGTGTCAATATTGTAGACATAAGCCCCCTGGAAGGTGAATTCTCCATATTCGAGGTAATCACTGTTCCGGCTCTTGTTCTTAACCTCCATTACCGTCACAGGAAAAGCCAACAGATTTTTGCTCTTTGAAAACAACAGTGCTTTGGGGTTATGCAAAAGCTCCGAGTCAGTTCCCCGGTCCCCTATTGTTTCAGAGAACTTCTGTATGGGATTTTCTACATCGGTTACATCAAAAAGTGCAATTTTCATGCCCAAGTAGTAGGCATTGTCTTTAATTTCAACTGTGTCCTTGCCGAAACCTATAATATGATTCTCGTCATAGGGATGTAAATAATCGCTGTAGCCCGGTATTTTCAAGCTGCCGAGAATTTTCGGATTTGAGGGATCCATGAGGTCAATAACAAACAGCGGGTCAACCGTCCTGAATGTGACCACATATCCCCGGTCTCCCATAAACCTTACCGAATAAATTTGCTCACCCGGAGCCATGTCTTCAACACTTCCGACAATATTCATGGCATCGCCCAATATATAAACATTGTTTTTGGAAATATTATCTCCTGTTCCCCATACCTGCCCCGTTGTTGTGGCTATGCGGAAATATCCGTTGTTTTCATCCATCGAATATTGATTCAATATGCTTCCGGGTACATCTCCCATGCTAAGGTATGTAACCTTTTCTCCATTCAGTGAAAACTTGTATACTGTTGTCGTTATATCCCCTACTCCTCTCGCAATATCTACTGCCAAAGTATCGCGAATTCTATAGTAATTATAATGGGTCACAGCCACATACAGATTCTCGGCCGATGCATAAATATTCTGGCCGGCACCAAGATAGGTCTGAATATTGGCTTTTTCATTTCCCGTTATATCAAATGCAGCTATATTCAAAAAGTTTGCTTCCTTAGAATCCGGAAAATATCTGATATCGGGGCAGCCTATTTCCACATAATCCTTTGAAACAGCAGTATCTCTGTAAGTCGGAGTCTGTATCCTGAGTTTGTCGTCTTCATAATAGGCACCGGAATTTTTATTTGTAATAAGGTAAAGCACATTATCAATCTTTCGTGAAGAAATATAATCTCCCTCCACCTCTACCTCTCTAAGCTTTTTGACATCAGCCCGGTTTTTAATGTCAAACACTATTGCTTTTGCAGTGCTTTTTCTAGGATAATACGGAAGTATGCTCATTCTGTCCTCGTATTTTTTATAGGGTACATACGGACTTTCCTCATAATGCATTCCGATTGCAACCATATAATCCCCGTCTATATAGAGCTCCTGCGGTGTAAAGTTGTCATCGGTAAATTTCAAGGTGCTCATAATTTTCATTTTTGAAGAAGAATAAGCATCTTCGGTTACGGTACCGTATGCTTTTATAATTACTATCCTATCTCTGTTTACCTGATATATGTATTTCCCATCGGTTTTAACGACATCTGCTTCATCCACTCCCTGAACCTGTACGTTTGTAGTTGAATAGTCATCGGAGCCACCTGTATTTTTACTCTTGTTTGCCGAATCAGCTTCCATTGCAACTCCAGGCTCTGCCTCATCCACCATTGCCGGCATTTCAAGCAGAATTGATCTACGATATATTTGATTATACTCGTCAGTGTTTTCAAACATCTTTTCAAGATTTTCATAAGTTCCGACTACAGGAAGGTTGTTTACCCTTGAAATAACTTCGTCTATCAAAGCCTTTTCCTTTGATACGTCAAATACATCCTCCCTGTCTCCAATAATTATAAGTCCCCTATCGTAAAAAACCTTTTTGCCCAAGCCTTCCACAAGACCCCTCAAGGGCAGATAAGTCCTGTCTTCATTTATTTCGGGTGCCACATCAAGATCAATATTTTTGTCCCCTACTTTCATTGTTTTACTTCCAACGGTAAGCACCACAATTCTGTCGCCCAACGAAACGGTAACCTTAGAGTTTTGTGCATCCCATTTGACCTCAGCACCCAGGTTTTCGGATATAAACCTTACAGGCACCATAGTTCTGTCATTTTTTATGTAGGGCTTTACCTTTGCATTTGTGGAATCCACCTGCTTTTCCTCATTATTCACAAGTGCCTGAGAACTTCCTATATACAAAGCAACAGCATTCTCAAGTCTCTCCTCAATACTTTGGAATCCGCTCTTGGCTTCACTTTTAGACGGGTTCTCCCGGGAACCTCCATCTTCACTGCCACCGACAAGTGTCAGCTGCATCATTCCAAAAGCCATAGCCAAAAGTGTTAATACACATATTAGCTTTGCGATTTTTTTCATGTCAATGCTCCTTTCAAAAAAATTATTATATTAGATTAGATTGAATTTTGGTAAAAAAAGTTCCAAAAAAATCTGATAATCAGTCGATACTTTCTTCCATTTTTTTCTTTTCTAAATAATATGCAACCGGTCTGTACATATAAAATTCATTCGATTTTTCTACACGAATTTCGCTTAATTATCTCGACATCCACCGTTTTTTGGATTGGTTTTATCTCGTTGTTGTTAATAGATTCAAGAAGCAAATCAATAGAGCATTTAGCTATCTCAGGTAAGGAAACATTGACAGAAGTAAGAGGAGGAGACATGTATTGGGATATATATGAATTATCAAATCCTATAACGGAAATGTCCTCCGGAATTTTCAGTCCCCGTTCTTTTATTGCCCTATAGGCTCCGATTGCCATGGTATCATTGGATACAAATACAGCTGTCGGATATTTCTCCGATATCAATATTTTTTTCATAGCTTCATATCCGCTGTATTCGGTAAAATCTCCATAGCCAATAAAATCTTCCCTTAACGGAAGACAGTGTCTGGAAAGTGTATGTTTAAAGCTATCAAACCTTACTTTGCCGGAAAGCTTGCTTAAATCACCTGTAATTATGCCAATATCCCTATGTCCCAGTTCAATAAGATATTCTAACGCATCAGACACTCCACCGTAATTATTAACATTTACAGACATAACTTTTCCCGCATTTTCTTCTTCAACATCCAAATCAACGGCAACCATAATGAAATCTTTATCCACTATTTCGGTGATTTTTTTATAATCATCATTACTGCTTCCTATAATTACTGCACCGTCAATTCTTTTCTCACAAAAAGCACTTTGTATCTTCCACAATTCACCTGAGCTGTAAACAGTCGATACCAAAACATGATATTGGGCTTTGTTTGACTGGTCAATAAAAGCATTTATAAACGGCGAAAAAAATGAGTTGCCATATAAAAGATCCTCATTATTTTCTATTACATGATGAGGCTCTTCGTTATCTCTTATGTCTATAATAAAAAGTCCCAATGTAGAGCTTTTCATTCCCACAAGCCTTCTGGCTGATGCATTGGGATAATAGTTATATTCTTTTATTGCCTTTAATACCTTTTCCCGTGTTGCCGGTGGAATATCAGGATAGTTATTTATTACTCGTGAAACAGTACTTCTTGAAACTCCAACGATTTTCGCTATATCTTTGCTATTCATGATCAAACCACCTTAATGACAATAAAAATATAAATTATTCCTACAAGTAAAGGATAACACTGATACTGCAAATAATCAAGTACAATTAACTCTTTATGTATTATATTGTAAATATTTCAACACCTACAAGTAACATTAATACATAATGACATTCTTTTTAATCTAGGTTTGGGTTTGGTTGACAACGAAAAAACGATGGGTTATAATTAAAGTGAATTAACACGTGTTAGTTGTTTAAACTGCCGGATTTTAAAGATCGCGGAGATATAACGTAACACGAATAGGCATCGTCATTTTATAGCAGTGGCTTTATAGATTAAAAATCTTCCGCTGCGTTAAAGTGATATATCATATTATTTATAGGGAGGTATTTATGAAAAGGAAAATCATTTCAAGGAAAATCATTTCATTACTAACTGCTTCCTTGCTGTTTGCTTTACCGATACTTGCTTCTCCTATTTCCAAAGCAAAAGCTGCCGATATAGTAAATACGCGCTTCGAAGCAGTGTTTTCCAATTATGACTCCAGCAAATGGGAGAAAGCCAATTGGGCAAACGGTTCGGTATTTAATTGTGTTTGGAAGCCGTCTCAGGTAACAATCGAAAACGGAAAAATGGTTTTGACTCTTGACAGGGAATATGGAGGTTCCTATCCGTACAAAAGCGGTGAATACCGCACAACACAATTTTTCGGATACGGTTATTACGAAGTAAAAATGAAGGCTGCCAAAAACATAGGTATTGTTTCTTCGTTTTTCACTTATACCGGACCTTCGGACAACAACCCGTGGGATGAAATCGACATCGAAATTCTCGGTAAAGACACCACTAAAGTTCAATTCAACTGGTACACAAACGGGGTCGGCGGTAATGAGTATTTCCACAACCTTGGATTTGACGCATCCCAAGATTTTCACACATATGGTTTTGAATGGAGACCAAACTACATAGACTACTATGTTGACGGCAAAAAAGTATATCGCGGTACCAGAAACATACCTTCTACCCCAGGTAAAATCATGATGAACTTATGGCCCGGAATAACCGTCGATGAATGGTTGGGGCCATATGACGGAAGAACTCCTCTGAGAGCAGAATATGAATATGTAAGATACTATCCGGAAGGTTTCCCGCAATCTACTCCTACTCACTCTCCTACTCCTACTAAAGCTTCCACTCCAACTCCGACACCCAACTATTCAGTTAAGAAAGGTGACGTAAACGGTGATGGCTCTGTGGATTCATTAGATATTTCCTTATATAAAAGATTTATTCTCAGGAAAATTGGAGAATTACCGGTTAAAGACTACTACATTATCGATGTTAACGGTGACGGAAGTGTTGACTCCTTAGACCTTTCGCTGGTAAAAAGGTTTGTATTAAGGAAAATCCCTAGTTTATAATATCCGGGTTAAAATAATTTCGATTGAAAAAATCTTTGATAATCTATGTACCGGTAATTAAATTACATAAACTCATTCTTCACAAAAACCTCTGTAATTTAAGTACTTAAATTGCAGAGGTTTTTTTATTTATATCCAACTATATAAAACGGAGCCTATTGCATAAGTGTGAAGAAAATATGAAAAAAATGCAAAGCAAGCTGTAGAGGCTTAAGAAATTAGCTTTTCTACTTCCTTCATATATTGGGAATCATCCTCAACAATTATATCGGGTATTACACAGCCGTCCGTTATGCCATATTGTGTAAGATCCCAGTATTTATCTATAAGAAATATGGAAAACTTTCTTTCATAATCCGTATAAATACCCAAAGTATAATATTTACCACGAGTAGGTCTACCTATTATGACGGTATTGCTTAGATGTTTTTTTAAAACCAGTGCAAAAAGCTCCCCAGTATCTTCCGTATATTCGCTTACAAGAATTATTGTTTTTTTAAAATTACTGCAATCGTTATCCGGATAAAAAGGCACTCTTTCAAGATCACCATTGATAAAGAAATATTCAACAGATTTCGGAATCATATAATCAAGCATCCTATACACCGGTTGTGATAATCCGCTTCTACTGTTTCTTATATCAATAACAAGAGCTTTCTCGCTACGGTCTTCTATTTTCTCCAGTTCCTCAATAAACTCATCCCGGCCGTTAAGATCTTTTAAATCTATATAAACCGCATTGCTGCCCAAATCTTTTTTCTCCAGGTAATCATAATTTTCACCAAACACAATTGACCGGCTTTTATCACCTTTGTACTTTTCCTTACTTTCATCTATGCAAAAGTTTAAGTATCCTCTCTTGCTTTAATGGAATTAATATACTGCTTTGCATCCTCAAAAGAAAAATCATCTTTTAAATTGATGCAATAGAGATAACCCATGTAAAAACCAACAAAGACAGGAAATGCTTAATTTTATTCATTTTTTACCCATCCCCTTCTTTCAGCACAAAATGCCGTGAAACATTCTCTCAAATTCTCCTACTAAAACAACTATTTTTATTCAATGTAATTAATATATAATTCTGCATTAATATTCAAATTAATTATTTTATAAATCGATATTGCTCAAATTTAGACAAAAAATAGACTTAAGTCATATATTTTGCGGCACAAAACTTATCCTCGGTCCGAACTAATTTTAGTGCAAAAGATATATTATTAAACCGGTATACTCAATTTCTCTTCTGCTTTTAGTCGATACCGATAAACTTCTCAGCCTAAGCAGACAGATAAATTGGGTTTGCTAAAATATATAAATAATATTATAAGGGAGGTAATATAATGAAAAAGAAGTTGATGGCAATTGTCTCAACGATGGTATGCCTGGTTTTCTTGTTTTCTCTTCTTTCAGTAAACGTACAGGCAGACGTGACTATCACTTCTAATCAAACCGGAACCCACGGCGGCTACAATTATGAGCTCTGGAAGGATTCCGGAAACACAACCATGGTCCTCAAGGATGGGGGCGCATTCAGCTGCTCTTGGAATAATATCAATAACGCATTATTCCGTAAGGGCAAAAAATACAATGAAACCCAAACACACCAGCAGATTGGAAACATAACAATGACCTATGCTTGCGACTACAGACCCAACGGCAATTCCTATTTGGCTGTCTATGGATGGACGGTTGATCCCCTCGTTGAATATTACATAGTCGAAGCCTGGGGAAACTGGAGGCCACCAGGAGCTACATCAAAGGGAACAGTTACCATTGACGGTGGCGTCTATGACATATACAAAACTACCAGATATGATGCGCCATCCATAAAGGGTGATAGAACCACCTTCGATCAATATTGGAGCGTTCGCAGGGAGAAAAAAACCAGCGGAACCATCTCTGTTACTCAGCACTTTAATAAGTGGGAAAGTATGGGCATGAAAATGGGAAAAATGTATGAAGTTTCCCTGGTTGTAGAGGGATATCAAAGCAGCGGAAGTGCCGATGTCACCAGCATGTCCATCATCATTGGCGGTAGCGGTAACCCAACTACTCCACCGGGACCCACTCCCACTAAGACACCGGACAACACCAAAAGAAATGCCTTTTCCAAATTAGAGGCAGAAGATTACAGTGACCTTGGTTCATCAACCATTGAGATTATCGGAACCGGTGGCGGTGGCAGCGGTATCGGTTATATTGAAAACGGAGACTATGTGGTATACAACAATGTAGACTTCGGAAACGGAGCCACTACATTCAAAGCAATAGCTGCATCCGGAGCAGATACTGCTACTAACATTCAGATAAGAACCGGAAGCCCCAGCGGAACACTTTTAGGTACCCTTACAGTTCAACCCACAGGGGGATGGAATGATTACAAGGAACATACCTGCAGCATAAACAGTGTAAAAGGAGTTGCAAATCTCTATCTGGTATTTAACGGACCTGTTAATTTGGACTCATTTACTTTTGCTTCCGGCGGTTCCAATCCAACTCCTACACCTACATCAAAGCCTACATCAACACAAGGTAATAACTCCGGAGAAAAGTTTTTGGGAAATATCATAGCATCCAATATTCCTTCTAACTTTTCTCAGTATTGGAATCAGGTAACACCTGAAAATTCAACCAAATGGGGTTCTGTTGAATCCAGCAGAGGCAGAATGAACTGGACCCAAGCTGATATGGCTTATAACTATGCGAAAAGCAACGGATTCCCGTTCAAGTTCCATACATTGGTATGGGGAAGCCAGGAACCGGGATGGATCAGCAGTCTTCCGGCTTCCGAACAGAAAGCCGAAGTCCTGGAGTGGTTTGATGCCGCTGCAGCAAAATATGGAGATTCAGAGTTTGTAGACGTTGTAAATGAGCCCTTGCACGCAAAACCCTCTTACAGAAACGCAATAGGAGGAGACGGTGCTACAGGCTGGGATTGGGTCATCTGGTCCTTTGAAGAAGCAAGAAAGAGATTTAGCGGAAAACTCCTCATAAATGAGTATGGAATAATAAATGACGGCAATGCAACAAACCAATATGTACAGATTATTAACCTGCTCAAGGAAAGAGGTTTGATAGACGGTATAGGTATACAGTGCCATTGTTTCAATATAGATACCGTATCTGTAAACACAATGAAGAGCAACCTGGATAAATTGGCTGCAACGGGACTTCCGATATACGTATCCGAGCTTGATATCACCGGAGATGACAATACTCAGTTGCAGAGATATAAAGAAAAATTCCCTGTTTTATGGGAATATCCCGCTGTTAAGGGTGTAACTCTGTGGGGATGGATAGAGGGACAGACCTGGAAGGACAATACACACCTTATTACTTCATCAGGTGTTGAACGTCCTGCATTAAAATGGTTGAAAGAATATATAGGCAATCCATCAAATCATACGCCTGTAAGCCCGAAGCCTACTCCAACCAGAACGCCGGATAATACCCAAAGAGATGCCTACTCGATATTAGAGGCAGAAAACTTCAGCGACCTTGGTTCTTCAACCATAGAAATAATCGGCAATGGAGCCGGCGGCAGCGGTATCGGCTATATCGAAAGCGGAGACTATGTGGTATATAAAAACGTGAACTTCGGCAATGATGGTGCCCTTTCCTTTAAGGCACTGGTTGCATCTGCTGCAGAAACAACTACAAACATTCAGATAAGAGCTGGAAGCCCGACCGGTACCCTTTTAGGTACTCTGGCAGTTAAGTCCACCGGAGATTGGGATATATATGAAGAGCAACAATGCGACATAACAAACAGAGTTACAGGTGTCACTGACCTTTATCTGGTATTTACAGGACCTGTTAATTTGGACTGGTTCACATTCCTTCAGATACCTCCTATAGGCATTAAGTATGGAGATGTAAATCAAGATGGCTCAGTGGATTCATTGGATGTTTCAGTATTGAAGAGATATTTACTCAGAAAAATCCCAGCTTCAGAAATAAGTCTTCTTAATGCTGATGTAAACACCGACGGAGTAGTGGATTCTCTCGATCTCTCATTACTTAAGAGATTTGTACTGAGAAAAATTAAATCCTTTGAAGAATACCAGAATTAAAAATCTGTGAAGCTTTTAAAAAGCGAGGGAAATTGCTTCCCTCGCTTTTTTTGTAATTTCAATTTGTAATGTTTCAAATATTTCTCTTATGAAAATAACACTTCAAAAGAAAATTATCGTTTATGGAAGATTTTTAAATCAGCAATATTTTAATCAATAACAATGGTTTGCTGCAATGTTCCCTTTCCCGAATTTAGAGTAAACCGCTTTACTATTTTGCCTTTTCCCGGAACTGTCAAAGTCACTTCATACTCACCGTAAAATCCTCTCAAGTAGAAGCTTCCTGTATTGTCGGTACTTCCCGACGCCTTTGTCGTCCATTCTTCCATTAATGCTTCAAACCTTTTGCCGGCTTGGTTCAGCGTCCAGTCATAGTTTACTAATGCTGCTTCTCTTCCTCTCCAATGAGCCCCTTCCCAGAAGCCCCATATAAATATTCCTTGAACCGACGGATGACTGAAGGCAGTGCGGTAAAGGTTTTCCAGGTTGTCAGCCCGTCTGTTTTCATCAGAAGTATAGGAATCATACTCGGTAATCCATATCGGAATATTGGCCACGGACAATTTGTCCAGTATACCTTTTACAACATCCCGGTCAACTCTTTCACCGAAATGCCCATGTACTCCGATACCGTCAATCTGAACTCCCTGGGACTTAAGCCAGTTAATCTGAGCCAAACAATCATCAGCTTCCTTAACGGTGGTTATATTGTTATTCACAAAAACCTTTACATTAGGATCAATTTCTTTGGTTCTCTTAAACATATACGGCCAGATAGATTCTCCCAGACGGTTCTTGAAAAAGCTGCTGTGAATCATTTCATTGTTTACATCCCAATGAGCGAATTTACCCTTGAAATGGCTTACAACACTGTTCAACCTGTTATCCACTGCAATACGCAAGGAATTCTGGTCAAGCCATCCCAACCATGGAGGCTGCTTCGTTTCATCTTCCCAGAAAATACAATGACCTCTAACCTTTATTCCGTTTCTCTGGCAAAAATCATACATATAATCCGCTTCCTGATATGTTACGTATCCCATGGTAGGTTCGTTGCTATACCATTTGGTTTCATTTTCAAACACTGCCCAATTAAAATGATCCTTCACATACTTAACATAATTGGGGTCGTCCAATGCGCTTCTTCTAAGCGCCGTACCAAAGGCAAATGCATGCTTGGTCTGCTTTACTTCGACAAATACTCCTTCCATCTGTTTGTTATTTGAATCTACAACCGTTATCTTGATATCTCTTTTACGGATCTCATCAATTTTGGCATTGGTATTGTCAACCCATACAGAACCGGAAGACGTCCTTTTCGGAGTAACTCTTGGAGTAGGTGTCTTCATCGGAGCCGTTGCAACAGCTTTAGGAGTATACGTTTTCACCGACTTTGTTGCAGTTTCTTTCACAACATACGCAGGTGTATGTATAGGTGTATATATAGATGTATGTATAGGTGTATATATAGATGTATGTATAGGTGTTGATTCTCCATGCGAAGATGTCGATCCGTTAGAACCTCCAGTGCCGGTAGGAACTACAGGTGCAGTTTCATCCGGTGTAGGAGGCTGTGTATTAATAGCTTCAACTTCCGGTGTATTGTACGGAGTCTGCGTCGCAGAAGGTGAAGCAGAAACAGTTTCTTCTTTATCATAATCAATACTTATATATTTCAATATATCATTAAGATTAACATCTCTCATTTTTTCAATTGTAAGATTCATGTTATGCTCAATTGCTTCCAGGTAAACAGCATACCTTCCCATGGAAATATCCTTCTTTAGGGATGTTTCCCTTTGCTCATCTGTAATTTTTATAACCCTGGCTTCAATGCTGCTGTCGCTTAAACCTGAAAGAATTTCATTCATTTGAGCCACAAGCCTGTCAATATTACCCTTCGACTTTGTATTGCCTGATTCTCCTTGGTTTTCTTTATTGCGGGCAACTGACACCAGTACCACATTTTCCCTTTCCGGAGCTATGAATCCGTGTTCCCTACATCTTTGAATCACATCCAGCAAAGCCTGGTCAACAGTCTTTCCCACCAATTCAAGGTTGTCGGTAACAGTCTTTGCATCCCTGTTCAAGTTTCTGAACCCGACCACTTGATTATCGCGGCCTATGGAAAACTCAATACTGGGATTTATATCAACAGCAACAAATGCATATATATCCTTCTTTCCCATGCTGCCACGCATAATCATTAAAGCAATGGACAGTATTACCGCAAGGCACGCAGCAATAGGAATATACGCTGATATTCTGGGTTTTGGCTTTACGATATCGAACTCTTCAAAATCAAATTTGTATCCCACCGCCATCTCCGGCCGTGCTTTAACACTGAAAAAAGCAAAATCATCCGTCATTACAATGGCGGTTTTTTTGTCAATCTCAATTACTTTTCCTGTCATCATCGCATATCCACCCTCCTCTCCTTGCAACATTCAGCATATTCCTTAAATATCTCAAGATTGCTCCTTAGAATTAAGCTTACTGCAATTATATACTTTTTGTTTCTTTCTATGGTTCTTCGACTAACACTGGTTAATTTTAGCAGATCCGGGGTAGGTATTTTTTTCTTCCTTTTCAGTTTTCCATAAAGCTCATCATTGCTGGCAAGGGTTCTGGCTACATTAATTAACGACTCCCTCGAATCCCTATGTTTCGGCGTACATAAAACAAGATCTCTAAAAGATATATTAAAGCAAGCCAACTCATCTTTAAAATGTCCTATGTCCTCTAAAAACTCCAGCCTTTCAATTCCGTCACTAACGTTCGATTGAAAAAATGCATTTTCAAGACTGTTATCTTCAGACTCAAAATAGGAAAACGGGTAAACCATGCTGTTCTTCTTATTTTTTCTTTTAAAATCAATTAGCCGTCTTCGAATAACCTGTTCACAGAAAACCAAGAAGTTGGGGTGCTTCTTTTCATCATATGTATCGATAGCCTCATTAAACGCAAAAAGAGCAACACTATATTCTTCGCTATTCTCAGGTTCCACATATTTATCAGTGGACTTAAATACCTGCTTCAATATAAACGGCTTAAACCTCATAATAAACTCTTCCCGAACCGCATTGTCCCCTAAACTTATTTTTTCCAGATACTCTCTTACTATTTTTTTAGTTTGCTCTCTTTTCTGATTTGTATCTTGAGAACGCCAATCCACTGGTTTACCTCACCCCTCATTTTATATAGGTTCGTACCGGAGATCAATTTTAGGTCGCTTTTCGTAATGCCTGTGTCCCAGGTTATCCAACAATAATCACAACGTTTTATGTATAATCAATATAGCTTTATTGGTTTCTAAGTCTTTGTCCTCTAAATATAATTATACTCCATATTATTCCTATAAGCATCATCGGATTTTATGTTTTAAGCAAAAAAGCCGGAAGTAACTCGGTAATCCTCTCGTCTTTTCCCGATTTCAACTTAGGTTGTATCTATAAAATTATGATATAAGCCATTCATCATTGATTCCCATGGCACATTTAGGATATAATATACTGGTAAAAATTTATATAAAATGGAAGGGATCTAATCATATGAAACACTATTTTGAGGACATTGAAGCAGTTTTAAAATCGCAGGATACCTCAAAAAACGGTATTACTTCGGAACAATTTCAAGAGCGGCTTCAAAAATACGGGAAAAACAAGCTGGATGAAGGCAAGAAAAAATCAATTATCGTAAGATTTCTCGAGCAATTGAAAGACCCCATGGTCATTGTTCTTATTGCAGCCGCAATTATATCCGGAGCTGTCAAGGAAATAGCAGATTCAATCATTATATTGATGGTGGTTCTGCTGAATGCTATATTGGGTGTAGTTCAGGAAGGTAAAGCCGAAAAAGCCATTGAAGCGCTGCAGAAAATGGCCTCACCTTACTCGAAAGTCAGACGAGACGGTAAGGTTGTTCAAATTAAATCGGAAGAAATCGTACCCGGTGATATTGTTCTTTTAGAGGCTGGAGATGCCGTTCCTGCGGACATGAGGTTGATTGAAGCTTCAAGCCTTAAGATCGAAGAAGCCTCGCTTACCGGTGAATCGGTTCCCACTGAAAAAAGTGCCGATACCATAGTAGCAAAAGATAAGGACGTTCCTCTGGGCGACCGCCACAACATGGCCTACATGGGAACAAATGTTGTATACGGTCGTGGAGAAGGTGTTGTAATAAATACCGGAATGCAAACGTAAATGGGGAAAATAGCAAATATTCTCTCCACTACCGGTGAAGAGAAGACCCCGCTCCAAAAAAAGCTGGCCGGATTGAGTAAAGTTCTTAGTATAGCGGTTCTAGGAATTTGCATTTTCATATTTATTTTCAGTGTATTAAAGAACGGCGGTTTTTCCGGAGGGCATGTTCTAGATGCATTTTTATTGGCAATTAGCCTGGCAGTAGCTGCTATTCCTGAAGGATTGGTGGCAGTTGTTACTGTTGTGCTTTCTATAGGCGTAACCAAAATGTCAAAGCGAAATTCTATAATTCGCAGGCTTACTGCTGTTGAAACCTTGGGATGTACACAAATCATCTGTTCCGATAAGACCGGTACACTGACTCAAAACAAAATGACCGTTGTAGACTTCTTTGGTGACAAAGAGAAGCTCGCTCTTTCAATGGCTCTGTGTAATGATGCCTCTCTGTCGGAAGAAAACGGTGAAGTAGTAGGTGAACCGACGGAAAGCGCTCTGGTTCGCTACGCTTTTGAAATGGGCCTTAGCAAAAATAAATTGGAAGCTGAAATGCCCCGTTGTGCAGAAGCTCCCTTTGATTCTGTAAGAAAAATGATGTCCACCGTACACAAAATTGAAAGCGGAAAATATATTCAGTATACCAAGGGGGCACCGGATGAACTGTTGAAAAAGTGTACCCACATATATACAAAGGACGGAGTAGTCCCGATAACCGACAAGCACCGTTCCGAAATACTCGCAGAAAACAAAAAAATGGCGAATAAAGCGTTGCGTGTACTGGCTTCAGCCATGAAAGAAAGAAATTCTCTTCCTTCCGATGTCTCTCCCGAAAGCCTTGAGCAAGACCTTACCTTTATAGGACTGGTGGGAATGATTGACCCTGTCCGTCCGGAGGTTAAAGCAGCGATTGAAAAATGCCGTCAGGCAGGTATTCGCCCCATTATGATTACAGGGGACCACAAAGACACCGCTGTGGCTATCGCAAAGGAATTGGGCATTATTACCGATGAAAGCCAGGCTATTACAGGATCGGAGCTTTTCGAGATATCGGACGGCGACTTTGAGAAAAAAATAACCGGCATTTTCGTATATGCCCGGGTACAGCCCGAGCACAAGGTACGTATTGTTAATACATGGAAAAAACTCGGTAAAATAACTGCAATGACCGGAGACGGAGTTAATGACGCACCCGCTCTTAAATCTGCAGATATAGGTGTGGGTATGGGAATAACCGGAACGGATGTTTCAAAAAATGTGTCGGACATGGTACTTGCCGATGATAATTTTGCATCCATAGTATATGCCGTTGAGGAAGGACGAAGGATATACGACAACATCCTTAAATCAATACAATTTTTGCTTTCATCAAACTTAAGCGAAGTTGTGGCTTTATTTATAGCTACTCTCAGAAACTTCACCCTGTTTTCACCGATTCATATTCTGTGGATAAACCTTGTAACAGACACTCTTCCTGCCATATCCCTCGGTATGGAGGAGGCTGAAGAGGATATTATGAGAAAACCTCCCCGCAACACAAAAGAAGGAGTTTTCTCCAATGGATTGGGATTCGATATTGTGTATCAGGGTGTATTAATTGCCCTGCTGACCGTAATATCATTCTTAATCGGAAGAAAGCATTCGCAGATAACGGGAATGACAATGGCATTTTTAACTCTTACAGCATGTGAGGTATTTCATTCTTTGAACCTGCGTTCAAGGACAAAATCAATTTTCAGATTGAAAAGCCATAACAAATACTTGCTGGGGGCAATGGTGGTGTCCTTCTTGTTGTCGGTATCCGTTATTTACATACCGGGAATCAACAACATATTTGAGCTGACTCCGCTTTCTGGCATAAACTTTATTATAGCCATAGCCATTGCATTTATTGTTATTCCTATTGTTGAAATATGCAAGCTTATTAGATCTATAGTTTTCAAGAAGAAATAAGCTGTTTCATTTAAAGTTGTGCACCCAAAGCTTTTATTTATAAAAGTTAAAGAAAAGTGTTCATGGAAGCTTATATTTCCAGAACACTTTTCATTTATTATGTAATTTTTTATGAGTTCTTTTTAAAACAGATGTTATCGGTAAAGAAATAATCAAATCAAAAGTCTAACGAAATCTGCTTTTAATCTCCACCTTTATCTTATCCAACCTTTCATTTAAAATGCTTTTTATGTCACGATTAATGCTTACGGGATTGGGAATACGAAGGCGCGGAAATGCAAGGAAAAGCCGTCTTGCCTGAGAAAATTTATCCCGGTATTTCTTTATCGACAAATTTGAATAATTAAATATAACATCCCGCAAATCCAAAGCATCCACTGTGGATTTAACCGTATCCACAAGGAAATATATCAGTATAATTATTGAAATATTATTTCTCGTCGATATCGGAATACGTAAGACAGCTTTAGAAACTGCAGGATGAAGAATCTGAAGCAAAGCGAAAGCCAAAATTCCCCAAATAAATGAAAACTTTAAGCACACATATCCGTTAAGATTCGGTCCTTCATCGGTATAATCCCAAAACCTGCATTTGAGTATTTTCTCCATAAGAAACCCTGTAATATATTCCAATGCAGTAACCAAAAATACCGAGATCAGAATACTGGTCATAAGTGCAAGATAATAATCAATTACAACTACCGAAACCATATGGGAAATAAAAATGATAAGAAGCGCACCAAAACCGTAAATCGGACAAAAAAAACCGGTAAGAAAACCTCTGTTAACCAGCTTTCTTTCAACTGTACTTGCATAAATTGTCTCTAAAGACCAGCCCACAAAAGAGTAAATTGTAAAATGCAAAACTAAATCCGAATATCCCTCCATAAAAATTAACCCCCTCTATTAAAGTTTAATGCTCTCGAAAACTCGTATTGCTTTCGAGGTCTCTATTTCAGGAGCAAGCTAATTTAGCTCACCCCTAAAATCCACCAATATTTTCCTTAAAATTTTCCAATAAA
>Ga0116179_1000093_pt1 | contig 65353 bp, 77 predicted proteins | sample AD_UKC071_MetaG_FD_89751 | JGI IMG/M metagenome (GOLD analysis project Ga0116179, IMG submission 89751) | Active sludge microbial communities of municipal wastewater-treating anaerobic digesters from USA - AD_UKC071_MetaG | ecosystem: Engineered > Bioreactor > Anaerobic > Digestate | place: USA...
AGTTTGCCTGAGTAGACCCGAAACCGGGTGATCTACCCATGGCCAGGGTGAAGCGCAGGTAAGACTGCGTGGAGGCCCGGACCCACCAATGTTGAAAAATTGGGGGATGAGCTGTGGGTAGGGGTGAAATGCCAATCGAACTCGGAGATAGCTGGTTCTCCCCGAAATAGCTTTAGGGCTAGCCTCGGAGCGTGAATAGCGGAGGTAGAGCACTGTTTGGGCTAGGGGCCTTCACCGGTTACCGAACTCAGACAAACTCCGAATGCCGCATATTTGGACTCCGGGAGTCAGACTATGGGTGCTAAGGTCCATAGTCGAGAGGGAAACAGCCCAGACCGCCAGCTAAGGTCCCCAAGTACAGGCTAAGTGGTAAAGGATGTGGGACTGCTCAGACAACCAGGATGTTGGCTTAGAAGCAGCCACCATTTAAAGAGTGCGTAATAGCTCACTGGTCAAGTGGTCCTGCGCCGAAAATGTCCGGGGCTCAAGCCTGTCACCGAAGCTGCGGGTTGTGTAGCCATCAACAATGTGCTCATACTCATTGAGAGCATTTTGTCAAAAACTACAACACCCAATATGCAATCATGTTTTTGACCAAATGCAATAACTCAAGACTGTTACTTTCGATGTGGCAGTAATGAGTAACAAATGAGTGTGGCATCGACAAATGAGCATGTTGTTGATGGCTGCGCAGCGGTAGGGGAGCGTTCCATATGCGCCGAAGGCATACCGCAAGGAGTGCTGGAGCGTATGGAAGTGAGAATGCCGGTATGAGTAACGAAAAGAAGGGTGAGAATCCCTTCCGCCGAAAACCCAAGGTTTCCTGAGGAAGGTTCGTCCGCTCAGGGTTAGTCGGGACCTAAGCCGAGGGCGAAAGCCGTAGGCGATGGACAACTGGTTGATATTCCAGTACCGCCTGACTTCGTTTGAGCGATGGGGTGACGCAGTAAGGTAGGCGCAGCGCACCGTTGGTCGTGTGCGTCCAAGCCTTTAGGGAGCAGCCATAGGCAAATCCGTGGCTGCGTTAATCCTGAGGGGTGATGGGGAGTGAAATTTAAGTAACGAACTGGCCGATCCTCCACTGCCAAGAAAAGCCTCTAGCGAGAAGTTCAGGCGCCCGTACCGTAAACCGACACAGGTGGGTGAGGAGAGAATCCTAAGGCGCGCGAGAGAACCCTCGTTAAGGAACTCGGCAAAATGACCCCGTAACTTCGGGAGAAGGGGTGCCCCGTTATCGTGTTAAGCGAGAGGGGGCCGCAGTGAATAGGCCCAAGCGACTGTTTAGCAAAAACACAGGTCTCTGCTAAGCCGCAAGGCGACGTATAGGGGCTGACGCCTGCCCAGTGCTGGAAGGTTAAGGGGAAGGGTTAGCTGCAAAGCGAAGCTCTGAACCGAAGCCCCAGTGAACGGCGGCCGTAACTATAACGGTCCTAAGGTAGCGAAATTCCTAGTCAGGTAAATTCTGACCCGCACGAAAGGCGTAACGGTTTGGGCGCTGTCTCAACGAGGGACTCGGTGAAATTGTAGTACCTGTGAAGATGCAGGTTACCCGCGACAAGACGGTAAGACCCCGTGGAGCTTTACTGCAGCCTGATATTGATCTTTGGTATTGGATGTACAGGATAGGTGGGAGACAGAGAAGACAGGACGCCAGTCTTGTTGGAGTCGCCGGTGGGATACCACCCTTCCAATATCGGAGCTCTAACCGCGGCCCGTTATCCGGGTTCGGGACATTGTCAGGCAGGCAGTTTGACTGGGGCGGTCGCCTCCTAAAGAGTAACGGAGGCGCCCAAAGGTCTCCTCAGAATGGTTGGAAATCATTCGCAGAGTGTAAAGGCAGAAGGAGGCTTGACTGCGAGACATACAGGTCGAGCAGGCACGAAAGTGGGGCTTAGTGATCCGGCGGTTCTGTGTGGAAGGGCCGTCGCTCAACGGATAAAAGCTACCCCGGGGATAACAGGCTTATCTCCCCCAAGAGTCCACATCGACGGGGAGGTTTGGCACCTCGATGTCGGCTCATCACATCCTGGGGCAGTAGTATGTCCCAAGGGTTGGACTGTTCGTCCATTAAAGTGGTACGCGAGCTGGGTTCAGAACGTCGCGAGACAGTTCGGTCCCTATCTGTCGCGGGCGCAGGAGATTTGAGGAGTGCTGCTCCTAGTACGAGAGGACCGGAGTGGACAGACCGCTGGTGTACCAGTTGTCCTGCCAAGGGCAGTGCTGGGTAGCCAAGTCTGGTTTGGATAAGCGCTGAAGGCATCTAAGCGCGAAGCCATCTCCAAGATTAGATCTCCCATCCCGTCAAGGGAGTAAGACCCCTGGCAGATGACCAGGTTGATAGGCCGGGAGTGTAAGGACAGCAATGTCTTAAGCGGACCGGTACTAATAGGTCGAGGGCTTGACCTCAGCGCAACACAGCCAAGCGCGACAAGCTTTCCTGGCAGTTCTATCCGGTGGCTATGGCGAAGGGGTCCCACCCGTTCCCATCCCGAACACGGAAGTTAAGCCCTTCAGCGCCGATGGTACTTGGGGGTTCCCCCTGGGAGAGTAGGTCGCTGCCGGATCAAAATGAAAAATAAAGCCCGCAGGCAATTTGACCTGCGGGCTTTTGTGTGCCTAAACCTGGGCCTTTTGAATGCGGGGCGGCTTCTCCTGGGCTTTAATGTCAGTCAACAGGGGAAAGACCCCCAATCCTGCCAGCAGCAGAGATGGGATTAAATCCAGGGCAACTGCTTTCAGCACTTCCGGCTGGACGAGGACAGCGATAAACAAAAATATGTTAAGATGAATGCCTTCTGCCCTAATTTGCAGCGCCAGGATTACCAGTTCTGCCAGCACCAGGCTGATTAGCGCGGCCAGGAGCACAATCCACTTGGTTCCCCGGCCCGGAATGCCGCCGAAGAGTTTGTACCCAAACAGGGCGGCTCGGCCAATCAGGAAGCCAAGAATTGCCGCCAGAAATCCGAAGTAAGCGACGATTGTCCAGGGTATTGCCCCCACCAGGGCGCCCAGCAAGGCACCGACACTGCCGGGAAGGTAATTCTTGTCGGCCTGCTCGTGTTGCCTTTCTGCTTCGAGGAAATCCGCCTCCAATTGCTGAAAGCAAGTGTCGCATAAGCTAAGGGGAATGTCGCCGACATATGCTATGAAGGTGTTGTCACTGCCTCCGCACTGGGTGCAGGCGTCATGACCGGGAATGCCTTTTTCTTTAAGCAAGCCCGTGACTTTAGCCAGGATGGCAGCGAGCGTTTCCTGTTTCAGGGACTTAAAGCCCTCGGGATAGCGCAGGAGCAAGCAGTTGCCGTCGCTGAGGATGACGTTGACGCCAAGCTCTTTTTTGTGCTGCAACAAATCCTGGCGGATGGCCTCCAGCACATCAGAAGAGGCCCCGGTACAATAAGTCTCGATTTGCTTGAACCCCTGCCCCTGAATTATGCGGAACAGGTAATTGTCGTAGGCGCCCCAAATATAATGCCTTTCCTCCGCCAGCCCAGTTGCTGCGCCAGTCGTTTCAGACCGGGATTTGCCATTTATCTGCCTCCATTCACGTTGGTTACAATTCGATATTCGGCACAAAAGGCATAATCCCCTTCAATTGCGCCATTTATTAAAATATTTTGGCCGGGCGGCCAGTGCATAAAGCCAAAAATCCTGTAGTCATCAGACCTGGGTCTGCGCCAGGCGGCCGGGAATTTTCTAGCGGGCAAGCTTTGCTTTTTTATGCGCGGAGTTATTTCCTGACGGCCACATAAACCCAGGCAGGACTTTCTTCGGCAAAAGGCTCGCCGGCGAAGGATCCGTATTCGGCTGCCAGGTGAAAATCTGCGGCCAGCATAGCTTTTAGTTCCCGGGCCGTATAGGGCCACAGCACCGTCGAGGATTGGCTTTGGCCCTGCGGGCTGTCCAGGGAGGCGGTGAAGACGATGCTCCCGTCCGACCGGTACTGGTAGCGGCGGGTAAACTTGATTCCCGCCTCCTTTTTCTCAATGGCGGGCAGTCCCGGCGGCCTGTGCCGGAGGATCTTGTGGTAATTAACCGTTTGCAGGATCAGTATGCCCTTGGGGTGCAACCGGCGGGGCGCCAGGGCCGCGAACCTGTCCCGGCTTGCCGGATCCAGGTGCGGCAGGGTATTGCCGATGCAGATGATCAGGTCGAACATTTCCCGGGATGCCGACAGGAAGGCGACAATATCCTCCCGGACGAACCGGCCGGGCTGGGATTTCCTGGCGATGGCCAGCAGGTCGGCATTGAGGTCGACGCCGGTGGCCTGGCAACGGTTGCGGTTCAGGAATCCCGTGAGCTCGCCTGTGGCACAGCCCAAATCCAGGGCGGTGCGCGGCCGGTATTGAAGTAAAATATTTTCGAAGAACTGCTTCTTTACTCCGGAAAAGGGAAAGACGGTGTTGTAGTGCGCAGCCAGCATGGTATAAAAATCTGACATGTTTTGCCTCCCGCAGTCTTGGGTTTGGCGATATAATACCTGAAAAACCACTGCCGGGGCAAATAAAAAATCAACGACGGGCTTGCCTTTCCCCTTTAAATCAGAAGGGTTTCCTGATATACTTAACATAACAACAGGCCAGGGAGAGGACAGCATGGAAAAAATAAAAGTTGCAGCAATCGTCGTTGTTTTAATTTTGTTGGCCGGCTGCGTGGCGACGGCCCTAGCTTATCCGTTTTTGGGGCGGACAAGCCCGCCTGATCTGGGCAACGGCCCCGGCATCGCAGACCCCGGTTCCAATCAGCCGCCGCCGGAACCCGAACCCGAGCCCGAGCCCGAACCGGAACCCGAACCGGAACCTGAACCGGAGCCAATTCCCCGTCCCCAATACGTGCGCGGGCTGTTTTTGACAGGCCGGGGCGCTGGCGCCCCGGGGTTGCGGGATCCCGTGCTCAAGCTTTTGCGGGAATCGGAGCTCAATGCCCTGGTTATTAACGTTAAGGATGACGACGGGTATATAACCTACAAAGATACCAATGTGCAGCTGGCCCTGGAAGCAGGCGCCAACATGAACCAGGTGAATATGCGGGCCTTTTTGGAAATCCTGCGGGAGGAACAGATTTACCCCATTGCCCGCATTGTGGTTGCCAAGGACAAGCTGGTCAGCAAGGTAAGACCGGAATGGTTTTTCCAGGATAAAAACGGCGGAGTCTGGAAGGGCAAAGGCTCGACTCCCTGGGCTGACCTGCGCAACAGGGAATACTGGGAGTACCTGCTGGAGATTGCCGTAGAGGCCGTGGAAATGGGCTTCCGGGAAATTCAATTCGATTACGTGCGCTGGCCCTCCGGCGGCGACGGCAAAATATCCAACATCAACGGCGGTTTGCCCGGCGCCAACATGACCAGCGAGGGGCCGTACCCGCGCAGTGAGATAATAGCAGAATTTTTGGCCTATGCCCGGGAGCGCTTGCATCCCTATGGCGTCGAGGTGTCTGCCGATACCTTTGGCATTATGGGCACCGCCAGGAACGAGCAGGCCGTCGGCCAGCACCTGGAGACGCTCCTGGCCAGCGGAATAGACATCATCTGCCCCATGATTTATCCCAGCCATTATGCCGCGGGCAGTTACGGCCTGGCCGACCCCAACCGGTCTCCTTATGAAGTGGCTTACCAGAGCGCCCTGGACCACTTAAAGCGCATGGAAGCCATGGGTGCTGAGACAATTCTCCGCCCCTGGCTGCAGGACTTCAGCCAGGGCGGCGTCCACTACGGGGTCGAGCAGATTACCGCCCAGCTCCAGGCCATGGCCGACCTGGGCATCAAGGAATACTTGTTCTGGAACGCCGCCAATGTCTATACCGAAGCGGCCTACCGGAAGTGGAAAAGCGAATAGTTGTTTCAGTAATAAACCTGCTGCGGCAGGTTTCTTTTTTGTCAATTTTGCCCATACTACTATGGTATAATTTGAGCGAAACCGGAGGTGGTACGGTGAAATTTGAAGACAAGGGCAATGTTATTTACGCCTTTTCCAGCCGGCACGCCCCGGTGGCGGAACTGGCCCCGGGCGAGATTTTGGTGGTGGAAACCGCCGACTTGTATGCGGGACAAATCCACCGGCCAGGACAGGATTGGGCCAAAATCGACCGGGAAAAGCTCTGTCCTGCCACCGGCCCCTTTTATATTGCCGGGGCGGAGACGGGGGATGTCCTGGAGGTAAATATCCTGGACATTAAAACAGCGCCCCAGGGAGTTATAGCCCTCGCCCCCGGTACGCCGGAGCCGGAAATTCATGTGGTGTCCATCGGCGATGGCGGCGTCACCTTCCCCTGGGGGTTAACCTATCCCATGCGCCCGGCAGTGGGAATTATCGGCGTGGCGCCGGAGGAGGGCGAAGAGCCGACAGACCGGCCCGGCCGCCACGGCGGCAGTCTGGGTGCCGGCGAAATCAGCCCGGGAAGCAGGGTCTTTTTGCCGGTTTTTCACGACGGCGCGTTGCTGGCTTTGGGCGGCGTCAATGCGCTGGCCGGCGACGGGAAGATGGGCGGCGCTTCGGTGGAAGTGAGTGCCGAAGTCAAAATCAGCGTCGCAGTGCACAAGGACATGGAACTGGACGGTCCCCGGGTGGAGACGGAACGGGGTATATGGTTTTACGCCAGCGCAGAAACTCTGGAACAAGCCGCGGTTGCTGCCGGCACCGCCGCAGTAAACTACCTCCGGCAGGCCGGCCTTTCCCCCGCCCAGGCGCAGATGACGGCGGGCGCGGTGGGGCATCTGGGCATCAGTCAGGTGGTCAACCCCCTGCGTACGGCAAAATTTTTCCTTCCCCGCCTGGAGGGGTTGCATAAATAGGAATTTCTGTATATAATTATAGTCAAAGAAAGTCAAAGTCAGGAGGGGCTGATGTGAACTTAGTGGATCTCATCGAGCTGCACATAAAGTCGATGTTGCAGAAGAGCAAAGACAACCAGATTTTGCTGAGGCGCAATGAACTGGCCCAGCACTTTGGCTGCGCCCCTTCCCAGATAAATTACGTCATCCAGACCCGGTTTAACGTGGAAAGGGGTTATGTCATTGAAAGCCAGAGGGGCGGCGGCGGTTTTATCCGCATTATCCGCGTCGACGTCGACGAGTTTGGAAGGGCGTTGGCCGCTTTGTCCCGCCTCGGAGGCCGCATCAGCCAGCGCCAGGCCTTGGACTTCATTTGCTGGTTGCGGGAGCAGGAACTCATCGATTCCCGGGAGGCTGCGCTGATGGCGGCGGCCATGGATCCCGCTGTTCTGGACATCCCGCTGCCCCTGCGGGACCATGTGCGTTTTCGCATGCTGGAAGCCATGCTTGAAGCGATAATCAAGGAGAGTGGTTAAGCATGCTGTGTCAAAACTGCGGCGAAAGAGAAGCCCGCATCAGCATTACCCAGATAATTAACAACCAGAAAACAGAAATACACCTATGCCACCAGTGCGCCCAGCAGAGCGGTCATACCGATTCGGTGTTTGCCCTGCATAAAATGCTGGCCGGCCTGGTGGACTGGAGTTCCGACGCCGTTTCGCGGGGCAAGACCTGCCCCAAGTGCGGTTTGACGGAAGTGGAGCTGCGGAAGCGGGGCAAGTTTGGCTGTGAGCAGTGTTACGCCACCTGGGCACCCATGATCAAAACCATATTGAGCCGCGTCCAGAGCCGAACTGTCCATACCGGCAAGGTTCCCCACAGCGCCGGCCAGCAGGTCAAAGTGCAGAGGGAACTGGAAACCCTCCGGCGCCAGCTGGAAGAGGCGGTGCAGGAGGAACGTTTCGAAGATGCGGCCAGGTTCAGAGACCGCATTCGCGAGTTGCAGGCTGAACTGAAGGGGGAGTAGTATATGAGTCTGGACAACTTCCTCAATAAATCCATAAGCCGGTGGATGGAGGGCGACGGCCCGCACAGTTCGGTGGTGATCAGCACCAGGGTACGCCTGGCCAGGAACTTTGGCGACTTTGCCTTTCCGGGGCAGGCCGGCGCCCAGGAGCTGGAAAAGGTGGAACAACAAGTGCGACGGTGGTGGAACCAGGGCGGCCTCAAGGCCCTGGGCAAAACCAGTTCCATTTCCATGCGGGAGCTCGACGAAAACCAGCGCCAGGCTCTGGTGGACCAACATTTGGTCAGCCCCAACCTGGCCCGGCAGGGCTACGGCATGGTTTTACTGGACAAAGACGGTTCGGTCAGCATAATGGTCAACGAAGAGGACCATCTCCGCATCCAGACCCTCTTTTCCGGATTGCAACTGGCTGAAGCCTGGGATTTGGCCAGCCGGGTGGACGACCTTTTTGACAGCGGCTTCCGCTATGCCTGGTCGCCCGAACTGGGTTACCTCACCAGTTGTCCCACCAATGTGGGCACCGGCATGAGGGCTTCGGTAATGTTGCACCTGCCCGGTTTGGCCTGGGCGGGACAGCTGCCCATTGTGCTGGGTACGATATCCAAGGTGGGCATGGTGGTGCGGGGATTGTACGGCGAGGGCTCGGAGTCCCAGGGCAATATCTACCAGATTTCCAACCAGACCACCTTGGGCCAAAGCGAAGAGGAGATTATCGAGGCCCTTAACCGGGTAGCCCTGCAAGTCATCCGCCAGGAACTGGATACCCGGCAAAAACTGCTGGAGCGGGACGGAGTGGCACTGGCCGACAGGATATGGCGTGCTTACGGCATTCTGGCCAATGCCAGGGTGATTACCTCCGGCGAGGCCCTGGAGTTGCTTTCCAGCCTGCGCCTGGGCATTGACTTGAATATCATCAAGGGGCTAAGCCCCAGGATTTTGCAGGAACTTTTGGTTATGACCAGGCCCGGATACCTGCAGCAGGTCTTTGGCAGAAAACTCTCCCCCCGGGAACGGGACGAAAAGAGGGCAGAGCTAATTCGGGAATTGGTAAACAAAAAATAAGGAGGGATAACTGATGTTTGACGGATATACACAAAGAGCGCGCACGGCAGTTATGCGCGCCCAGCAGATAGCCATGCAAATGGGACACCCTGTGGTAGGCACCGAGCACATACTCCTCAGCCTGGCGGCCGAGGAGCAGAGCGTTGCCGGCAGGGTCCTTACCCAACTGGGTCTGTCGCTGCAAAAATTGTATCATCAGCTGCAGGAAGCCATGAGCGGCGTTGCTCAAGCGAGGAGCGAAGGGGTGCCGTTTTCACCCCGGGCCAAGCGGGTCCTGGAATTGGCGGCGGAGGAGGCCAGAGAATTAAACCATAACTACATCGGCACCGAGCACCTGCTTCTCGCTTTGTTGCGAGAAGGCGAAGGCGTGGCCGCTCGCCTGTTGCAGGCCAATGACGTCAGTTTGGAGGCGGTGCGGGAGGCGGTGTTGGAAACCCTGGCTCCCGGCATGGCCGGCAAGCCCGGCGCCGTTCCCGGCAAATCGCCTGCCCAGGCCGGCGGCAAGCCGACGCCAATCCTGGATTCCTTCGGCCGGGATTTAACCAAGGAAGCTGCCCAGGGCAAACTGGATCCGGTCATCGGCAGGGAAAGGGAAATTGAGCGGGTCATCCAGGTGCTGAGCCGCCGGACCAAGAACAACCCTTGCCTCATCGGGGAGCCCGGCGTGGGCAAGACGGCCATTGCCGAAGGGCTGGCCCAGCGTATCCATTCCGGTAATGTGCCGGAGTTGCTGAAGGGCAAGCGCCTGGTTACCATTGAGCTGTCCTCGGTGGTGGCAGGAACAAAGTACAGGGGCGAGTTTGAAGAGCGTTTCAAGAAAATGACCGAAGAACTGAAGGCGGCCGGAAACGTAATAATATTCATCGACGAGTTGCACACCCTTATTGGCGCCGGCGGAGCCGAGGGGGCCCTGGATGCCGCCAACATCATTAAACCGGCTTTGTCCCGGGGCGAAATTCAGGTCATCGGCGCTACGACCCTGGATGAATATCGCAAGCACATTGAAAAAGACGCTGCCCTGGAGCGGCGCTTTCAGCCCATCACCGTTGGCGAACCCACCCAGGAGGAGGCGGTGGAAATTCTCCGTGGCCTGCGCGACCGTTATGAGGCCCACCACCGGGTTTCCATACCCGATGCGGCCATCGAGGCGGCGGTGAAGATGTCGGCCCGGTACATTCCCGACCGTTTCCTGCCCGACAAGGCCATCGATCTCATCGACGAGGCCGCCTCCAGGAAGAGGCTAATGCAGTACACGGCGCCGCCTGATCTCAAGCAACTGGAGCAGGAACTGGAAATCGTGGAGAAGGAGATGGCCGCTGCGGTGGGCAACGAAGAATACGAAAAGGCGGCGGAACTTCGCGACAAGAAACGGCAACTGCAACAGCAGCTCAAGGAAAAGAAGCAGGAATGGGAACAAGAACAGCATCTCGACAAAGCGGAGATAACTCCCGAAGACATTGCCCACATTGTATCCAGCTGGACCGGTATTCCCGTTGCCCGCCTGGCCCAGGAAGAGTCGGAACGCCTGCTCAACCTTGAAACCGAACTGCACAGGCGGGTAATCGGCCAGGACGAAGCGGTTACGGCCGTTGCCAAAGCCGTGCGCCGGGCCCGGGCGGGGCTTAAGGATCCCAAACGCCCCATAGGCTCCTTTATCTTCCTGGGGCCCACCGGTGTGGGCAAGACCGAGCTGGCCCGGGCTTTGGCGGAGGTCATGTTTGGCGATGAAGACGCCATGATCCGCCTTGACATGTCCGAGTACATGGAAAAGCACACAGTATCCAGGCTGATCGGGGCGCCGCCGGGCTATGTGGGTTACGATGAAGGCGGGCAGCTCACTGAAAAAGTGCGCCGCCGTCCCTACTCGGTGGTGCTGCTGGACGAAATCGAGAAGGCCCATCCCGACGTGTTCAATGCCCTGCTCCAGGTGCTGGAAGACGGCATTCTCACCGACGGCAAGGGTCGCCGGGTAGATTTCCGCAACACCATCATCATCATGACTTCCAATGCCGGGGCCCATTTGCTGCGCGACCGGAAGACCGTCGGCTTCCGTACCGACGACAGCAAGGCCGACTACGAAAACATGAAGGAGCAGGTCATGGGCGAACTCAAGCGCATTTTCCGTCCCGAGTTCCTCAACCGCATCGACGATGTCATCGTCTTCCACGCTCTGGAGAAAGAACACATCCAGCGCATAGTGGACCTGATGCTGGCCGAAGTGGAGACACGGCTCAAAGATTTTGATTTGGGCCTGACGGTGACGCCGGCGGCCAAGGAATTCCTGGCCGAGAAAGGCTTTGACCCCATGTTTGGCGCCAGGCCGTTGCGCCGGGCCATCCAGCAACTGGTGGAAGACGAAATATCCGAAGAAATGCTCAAGGGCACCTTTGGCGCAGGAGACCGGATCAAAGTGGGCCTTGAGCAGGGCAAGCTGAAATTTACCAAAGCCGAAGACCGAAAAGAATAAGGCTAGAAGGGCCGTCCCGTAGGGGAGCGGCCCTGCTTGCTTTGCCGTAGACGCCGGGCTGTGCGGCTGCCTGACCAGTTTGGGCAAAGTGACATGGGCTTCTAGCCGGGCTAAAACAAACGTGCTATAATTTTATGGGGTTGTGATAAAATGACCAAGAAAAATACCGTTTTTTTATGCAACAACTGCGGGTACGAAACGGTGCGCTGGCTGGGCCGGTGCCCTTCCTGCCAGGAATGGAACAGCCTGCAGGAAATAAGGGTTTCCGCCAAGGCTGCCCCGGCCCAAGGACAAGCAGGGCAGCCCGTCTCCATCGCTGCCGTGGAAGCTATGGCAGACATGCGCCTGGGCACGGGGATTGCGGAACTGGACCGGGTGCTGGGCGGGGGCCTGGTCCCCGGCTCGTTGGTACTCATCGGCGGAGAGCCGGGAATAGGCAAGTCCACTTTGCTGTTGCAGGCAGCCAATGCCCTGGCCGGTTCCGGCGCCAATGTCCTGTACGTTACCGGGGAGGAATCGGTCCAGCAAGTCAGCCTCCGGGCGGCCCGCCTCTCAGCCCAAAACCCGGCGGTATTTTTGCTGGCCGAGCACAGCTTGGAGAACATCGAAGCGTGCATTGGCAGCTTTCGCCCGCCTGTAGTGGTCATCGACTCCATCCAGACGATTTACAGCGAAGCCCTGGGCGCATCTCCGGGCACGGTATCCCAGATCAGGGAGTGCACAGCCCGGTTAATGCGCATCGCCAAGGAAAGCGGGTCCAGTGTCCTCATCGTCGGGCATGTCACCAAGGACGGCAGCCTGGCCGGACCCAAAGCCCTGGAACATATGGTCGACTGCGTGCTGTACTTTGAGGGCGATCGCAATCATTTGTACCGCCTGTTGCGCTGTGTCAAGAACAGGTTTGGCTCCACCAATGAAATAGGCGTCTTTTTGATGACTGCCGCCGGCCTTGAAGAGGTCAACAACCCGTCCCAGCTTTTTCTTTCCCAGGGAGAGGGCAGCCAGCCCGGTTCGGTGGTCTGCGCCACCATGGAAGGGTCGCGGCCCCTCCTGGTGGAAATTCAGGCCTTGGTTGCTTCCTCCGGCTTTGGCAATCCCCGGCGCATGGCCGACGGACTGGATTACAACCGCCTGGCATTGTTGCTGGCCGTTTTGGAAAAGCGGGGGGGCCTGCACCTGCAGGGCATGGATGTCTATGTAAACGTGGTGGGCGGCGTGCAAATTAACGAACCGGCGGCGGATTTGGCAGTGGTTTTGGCCGTTGCCTCGGCGTTCAGGGACAAAAGCCTGCAACCGCGCCTGCTGGCCCTGGGTGAAGTGGGTCTTACCGGCGAAATCAGGGCTGTGGCGCGGCTGGAACAGCGGCTGCGGGAAGCTGCCAAACTGGGCTTCAGCACCGCCATTGTGCCTGACCAAAGCAAGGGGGATGTTCCCGATAACATAAAAATCGTCACTGCGGCGGGGATTACAGAAGCTTTGGAGGCTGCTTTTGGAGGTGGTGACAATAGCTGATATCAGGTTGCCCAGCGATGAAATGTACCAAATTTTGAAAATGGTGGCGCCCGGAACCCCACTGCGCGAGGGCCTGGAGAATGTGCTCCGGGCCAAGACGGGGGCGCTCATTGTTGTGGGGGACAATCCGGCGGTGCAGGCTATAGCTGACGGCGGTTTTCGCATCGATACCGAATTTTCCCCGGCCAGCCTGTATGAATTGGCCAAAATGGACGGTGCCATTATCCTCAGCGAGGATGCCCGGCGTATTGTCCGCGTAAACGCCATGCTGCTGCCCGACTCGTCCATACCCTCCACCGAGACCGGGATCAGGCACAGGACCGCTGAACGGGTGGCAAAATCCACCGGGCTGCTGACCATTTCCATTTCGCAACGGCGCAACATCATTACCCTGTACAAGGGAAACATAAAGTACCCCCTCAAGGATATCGGCGTCATTCTCAGCAAAGCCAACCAGGCCATTCAGACTCTGGACAAATACCAGGCTGTATTTCATCAGGCACTGACCAGCCTGGGCATCCTGGAATTTGAGGAGCTGGTCAATCTTTCCGACGTCGCCACCGTCTTGCAACGCTTTGAAATGATGATCAGGGTGGCCAAGGAAATTACCCGGTACATCGCTGAATTGGGCGCCGAAGGCAGGCTGGTCAAGATGCAGCTGGAAGAATTGATTGCCGGCGCCGATCAGGACGGTTACCTGGTGATAAAGGATTATGTCAAGGCCGATGACAACCGGAACCCGGATATGGTTTTGTCCGAGCTGGCAGCCATGACTTCGGAAGAATTGCTGGACCTGACCAACTTCAGCAAGGCCCTGGGCTACGGTTCCGCAGCCGATGTTCTGGATATGCCCATCCTGTCCCGGGGTCACCGCATACTCAGCAAAATTCCGCGGTTGCCCTTGCCGGTCATCGACAACGTGGTGGAGGCCTTTGGCACCCTGCAAAACATCCTCACCGCTTCCATTGAAGAACTGGATGAGGTAGAGGGCATTGGTGAAGTGCGGGCCAGGTCCATAAAAGAAGGGCTGCGCCGCCTGCAACAACAAATAATTACCGACCGCTGATCGTTGCGGCGCGATGTTTCGCATTTGGGCGGAAAGGACTGGACCAGGGAGGAGAAGCAATGTTGGATCGATTGAAAAAAATATTGCCCAGCTTGTGCACGTTGACCAATTTGAGCCTGGGTTTGGTGGCAACGGTTCTGATTACAGAAGGCTGCTTCAATTGGGCGGCAACGCTCATTATATCCGGCATGCTGTTTGACAGTTTTGACGGACGCCTGGCCAGGTCGCTGGCAGCCTGCTCCGAGTTTGGCAAAGAACTGGATTCCCTGGCGGACCTGGTGACCTTTGGCGTCGCCCCGGCTCTGCTGGCGTACAGGTCATGTCTTTACCAGTTGGGGTGGCCCTGGGCAGCGCTGGCCATATTGCCCTTTCCCATGATGGGCGCCCTGCGCTTGGCCAGGTTCAACATTCTTAGCGGAGACCCGTCTTTCTTCGTGGGCATGCCCATTACCCTGTCCGGCGGTCTCCTGACATTATTTGCACTTTTTACCGGCAACTGGTGGGCGATACTGGCGGTGATGTGGGTTTTGTCCGGGCTGATGATCAGCACTTGCCGCTACCCCAGCTTCAAGACCATGAAAATTACCCCCGCCCATATCCTGGGCAGTGTTGCGGTGTTGTTCTGCGCGCTGGTCTTGCTGAAGGGGCATGCGCCGACATTCTTTATGGCCGTATTGATTGTCTACATGCTGACGGGAATAAAAAACCGGTGGCTGGACCTGCGCCAGTCCCAAAAGCAGGGCTGAAGACCGGCAGAAGGGCGACGAAAACCGTCGCCCTTTTTGTTGACAAGATTTTTCTGCTGTGCTATGATATCTAATTTGACTTTGTATGTCCTCTATGTTAAAATTTTATTATTAAAAGGAGGACTCGGCCATGTTTAACGTAGGCGACAAAGTGGTATATCCCATGCACGGCGCCGGAATCATTGAGGCCATAGAAAACAAAGAGATTTTGGGCAAAACCAAAAAATACTATATCCTGCGCATGCCCATGGGCGATATGAAACTGATGGTTCCGGTCTCCTCCGGGGCCAAAGTCGGCCTGCGCCAGGTTATCGATGCCGAAACAGTCCAGTTGGTGCTGGAGCGGCTTCGGCAAAAACGCGCGCCCAGCAATGCCAATTGGAACCGGAGGTACCGGGCGCATTTGGAAAAACTGAAATCCGGCGACGCCTTTGCCATAGCGGAAGTGGTGCGCAATCTGGCGTGCCGGGACAAGGAAAAAGGACTTTCTACCTGTGAACGCAAGATGCTGGATACCGCCCGCCAGATCCTGGTCAGTGAGCTGGCTCTGGCCAAGGATCTCAATCAGGAAGACGCCATGAATTTACTGGAGAAAAGTATGGAATAGTGCCGGGCATTTAGTGTATACTATAAGTCAAAGTTGCTGATGGGAGGTGAAAGTTTGCTTGCCAAGGTAATGAGATTCGTCATTGCCCTTATCGGCTTTGCCATCGGCTATTCCCTATTCTCGCACTTTCAGGTCTTGCCTGTTGCCGTGACCATCGGGAAATACGACCTCTCGACGGTAATTGGGGCTTTTCTTTTTGGACTGATTTGTTTTTTGTTTGCTCCGGCGCTGGCTTCTGCTCTGGGGCGGCTGGGCCACTGGCTGGAGCGCACGTTGCTGATGGTCCCCGGGCAAGACATGGTTGCGGGTACAATAGGTATAATAATAGGTTTGCTAATAGGAACTTTATTGGTGCAGCCTTTCCGCGGCGTCATTCCCATTTTGGGGGACTACTTGCCCATCATAACCAACCTGCTGTTGGCCTGGGTAGGCATGATGGTGGCCGTCAAAAAACGGGAGGACATCCTCAGCATTTTTCGCCTGTCCCGCTCTTCGGGGGACGGCTCCGGCAAGGACGGGACGGTGGCGGCCAAGATATTGGATACCAGCGTCATCATAGACGGCCGCATAGCCGATATCTGCGATGCCGGGTTTATAGACGGCAAGTTAATCATCCCGGGTTTCGTGCTGGAAGAACTCCGGCATATTGCCGATTCCTCTGATACCCTCAAACGCAATCGCGGGCGCAGGGGCCTGGACATCCTGAATCGCATTCAAAAGGAAAGCAGCGTTCCCGTGCAGATCATCGACGACCATGAGGACGAGGGTTTGGAGGTGGACACCCGCCTGGTGAAAATGGCCCAGCGCATGGGGGCCAAGGTAATTACCAACGATTATAACCTCAACAAGGTCTGCGAACTGCAAAGGGTGCCGGTGCTGAACATCAACGAACTGGCCAATGCCGTCAAACCCGTGGTCCTTCCCGGCGAGGAAATGGATGTGCACATCATCAAAGACGGTAAGGAATCAGGCCAGGGCATCGCCTACCTGGACGACGGCACCATGATCGTGGTGGACGGGGGGCGTTCTTATATCGGAGACGAAATCCCCGTTCAGGTGACCAGCGTTCTGCAAACAGCCGCAGGCCGGATGATCTTTGCCCGTCTCAAACACGAAAAAATCAGCTGAGGTACGTACAATGATAAGTGCAATAATTCCTGCTGCCGGCGGCAGCTTGCGCATGAACAGCAAGATAAACAAGCAATTTATGTCCATTGCGGGTCAACCGGTGTTGACCCGTAGCTTGTTGCCTTTAAAAGATTTTGTCGACGAGGTCATCGTCGTTGCCCGCCGGGGAGAAGAAGATTTATGCCGGGAATGCGTTAGCGGCGCTGTAAAGAATTTTCAAATCGTCCTGGGGGGCAGGTCGAGGCAGGAGTCGGTATACAACGGCCTGAAACACTGTACAGGGGAATACGTCATGGTGCACGACGGCAACCGTCCCCTGGTCAGCGCCGATTTGGTGCGGCGGGTTCTCTCCGCGGCCAGGAAATACGGAGCGGCAATTCCGGCGCTGCCGGTGGTGGATACGATAAAAAAGGTGTGCGGGGACAGGGTGCAGTCCACTTTGCCGAGGCATCTGCTTTATGCCGTGCAGACGCCGCAGGTTTTTAAGCGCAGCTTGTTGTGGCAGGCGTATACATATGCCCGGGAAAATAACATAGAAGCCACCGATGATTCTGCGCTGGTGGAAGCTGTGGGGCATCCCGTCTACGTAGTTCAGGGCGAGATGTCCAATGTCAAGATTACCACCCCCGATGATTTTCGCTGGGTTCAGGACATGTTCCGTTATTGCCGCCGGAAGGGCAGCAGCGCCATCCGCACGGGAATCGGCTACGATGTGCACCAGCTCGTCCCGGGACGCAAGCTGATTCTCGGAGGTGTTGATATTCCCTTCGCCAAGGGCCTGCATGGCCACTCCGACGCCGATGTCCTTATTCATGCCATCATGGATGCGTTGCTGGGCGCCGCTGGCCTGGGCGATATCGGCCGCCACTTCCCGGATACAGACCCGGCTTGGGCGGGGGCCAGGAGCACCGAACTTCTGGCCAGAGTTGTGGACATGCTGGCGGCCAAGGGCCTGCACCCGGCCAACATCGATGCCATTATCATTGCCCAGACGCCGAAACTCAGTCCGTACGTTGCGGAAATGGTTTCGGTGCTTTCCGGCATTACCAAACTGGATGCCGACTGCATCAACATCAAAGCCACTACTACCGAGGGATTGGGGTTCCTGGGCCGGGGCGAGGGCATTGCCGCCCAATCCGTATGTACGGTGGAATACAGCCGGGAGGAGGAGTAGCAGATGGTAAGAGTACGCTTTGCCCCCAGCCCTACGGGGCCGCTGCACATCGGCGGGGCCAGGACGGTGCTGTTTAACTGGCTCTTTGCCCGCAACCATGGGGGCACCTTTATATTGCGCAGCGAGGATACCGATCTGGAGCGCTCCAGCGTCCGTTGGGAAAAAGACATTGCCGACAGCCTGCGCTGGCTGGGCCTGACCTGGGATGAGGGCCTGGAAGTGGGCGGTCCGCACGGACCCTACCGCCAGACCGAAAGGCTGGAAATATACAAGGAATACCTGGCCCGGCTCTGGCTGGGAGGCCATGTTTACTATTGTTTTTGCACCCCGGAAGAGCTGGAACAGGATCGCCGGGAGGCCATGGCCAGGGGGGAAAATCCGGTATACAGCGGGCGCTGCCGCCATTTGACCCCCGCCCAGGTAGAGGAAAAGCTGCAGGCCGGCCTCAAGCCCGCCATCCGTTTCAAGGTGCCCCGGGACACCGAAATTGTCATCCAGGACCTCATCCGGGGCGAAGTCCGTTTTCAGTCCCGGGACGTGGGGGACTTTATTATTATCAAGTCCGACGGCATTCCCACCTATAATTTTGCCGTCGTCGTCGACGACATCACCATGCGCATTACCCACGTCATCCGGGCCAGTGAGCATTTGATCAACACCCCGCGCCAGGTCATGATTTACCAGGCGTTGGGAGAGGAGGTCCCGCAATTTGGCCATGTTTCCGTGGTGCTGGATGTCAGCGGGCGCAAGATGAGCAAGCGCATGGGCGACATGTCTGTCACCGCTTACGCCCGCCGCGGCTACCTGCCCGAGGCAGTGGTGAATTTTCTCGCCCTGCTGGGCTGGTCGCCTCCCGACAATAAAGAGCTTATGAGTCTGGAGCAGATGGTTAAGGAGTTCAGCCTCGACCGGGTTTCCAAAAGTCCGGGCATCTTCGACGAGCAAAAGCTCAACTGGATGAACAACCAGTATATCCGGGCCTGCGACCTGGAGCGCCTGGCTGACCTTGCCCTGCCCCATTTGGAAAAGGCGGGACTGGAGCCGGTATCCCGGGAATGGCTGAAATATGTCCTGGACGTCGTCCGGGACGAGCTTAACTGTCTCGAGGAACTGCCGGGCCATATCGAGGAGTTTTTCCCTGACACGGTGGACATAGAACCCGGCGCCCTTCCCCATCTCGAGGCCGAGACCGCTCCCGCAGTGTTGACGGAATTCCTGCTGCGTTTGGACCGCCTTCCTGCAGCCGCATCCTATGGGGAAATGCAAAACCAGGTACAACAACTGCTGAAAGAGCTGAACCAGGATATGAAACGAGAACGCGGCGTAAGCGGCAGGGCGGTGTTCATGCCCATCCGGGCCGCATTGACGGGAAGAGACAGCGGTCAGGAACTTTACTACCTGGTCCCCATCCTGGGCAGAGAACGGGTTCGCCGGCGCATCGAAGCCAGCCTCCGCCAGGTGAGCCGGGGAGCATGAAGTTTTACGATGCCCGCCGGGCCGCCCTGCTGCCCGTGCAGCACCTGGCCTGGATAGGCGACGCCGTGTACGAGTTGTATGCCCGGCAACGGCTGGTATCGGCGGGGGCCAGCCCCGGTAAGCCGGCGCATCGCGCTTCTGTTGCCCTGACCAGCGCCGGCGGACAGGCCCGGGCTGCGGCCCGGATCCAGGAGCATCTGACCGCCCAGGAACTGGAGCTCCTGCGCCGGGGGCGCAACGTCAAGGGGTTGCCCCGCAACAGTCCGGAGTACTGCCTGGCCACCGGCCTGGAAGTCGTGGTGGGCTGGCTGTGGCTGAGCAGGCAGCACCGCCGTCTCGAAGAACTGTTGGAGATTATCATGACAGGAGGGGAACCCCGTGAAGGTTGAGCTTATCCGCTGGACCCCGGAACCGGAAGACACCATTGCTGCTGCAGCCCGTTTGTGTTACTCCAGCGCCGACATCGCCAGGATTGTGGAGAGGATGCAGGCGGACAAGGCCCGGGACCTGGTCCGCAAACTGGCGGAAATGGGGCACTACTCGCCCTTTGAGCACGTCAGCTTTACCTTTGCCATCGAAGGGGTGAGCAGGGCACTCACCCATCAGCTGGTGCGCCATCGCATAGCCAGCTATTCCCAAAAATCCCAGCGTTACGTAGGTGAAGAAGGCTTTGCCTACGTGGTGCCGCCTTCCATCCGGGCCAACCCCCGGGCCCTGGCCCAGTACAAGCAGATTATGGCAGAATTGCAGCAGGGCTATGCCCAACTGGCCGCCATGGTGGACAAGGAAGATGCCCGTTATGTGCTGCCCAATGCCTGCCATACCAGCATAATCGTAACCATGAATTGCCGCAGCTTGCTGAATTTCTTTGAACGCCGCTGTTGCACCCGGGCACAGTGGGAAATCCGCCAGCTGGCCTGGAAAATGCTGGCCCTGGTTCGCGAAAAGGCTCCCACCGTCTTTGCCCGGGCAGGCGCCCGGTGTGACATAGACGGGACCTGCCCCGAGGGCGATATGTCCTGCGGGCGCTGGTTAAAGGGGGGCCGGCGCGGTGTCTGAGTTTATCGCCGGCCGCAACAACGTCCTGGCCGCCCTCCAGGGGGGACGTTCCCTGACCAAGATTTTCGTCGCCAGGGGAATACGCGGAAACTTGCAGCCCATGCTCCAGCTGGCCCGGCAAGCGGGATGCCCCGTCCAGTTTGTGCCCAGGCAAAAGCTGGACGAACTGGCTGGGAGCATCAATCATCAGGGTATTGTTGCCCAAACGGCAGCCTGGCGCTACTATGACCTGGATGAGCTGCTGGCTGCCCTGGACATCAAAGCCAATCCCATCCTGTTGCTTCTGGACGGCGTGGAGGACCCCCACAACCTGGGAGCGCTGCTGCGCACCGGCGAATGCGCCGGGGTGGCGGGCGTGATTTTACCCAAGCGCCGCAGCGCTCAGCTTTCGCCCACGGTGGCCCGGGTGTCTATGGGTGCCGTGGAGTGGGTCAAGGTGGCCCGGGTGGCCAACCTGGCCCGGGCGGTGGACGTCCTTAAAGAGGCGGGTTTTTGGATTGCTGCCGCAGACATGTCCGGCGAAAGCCTGTGGCGCGTAGACTGGGATTTTCCGGTGGCGCTGATTCTGGGCGGTGAGGGCAACGGGGTCTCCCGGTTGTTAATAGACAAAAGCGACTACGTCGTCAGCATCCCTACCCTGGGCAACATCAACTCCCTCAACGTATCTGTGGCTGGCGGGGTTCTGCTCTATGAAATGCTCAGGCAGAGGAGCCGAAACAATGGAGTACCTGATCATTGACGGCTACAATGTCATTGGCAACTGGCCGGAATTAAAACGGCTGAGTGCGGCGTCGCTGGAGGATGCCCGGGAAAAACTGGTCGAAATACTCGCCGAGTACCAGGCCTTTACCGGTAAACAAATAATTATCGTTTTCGACGCCTACCGCAGCAAAGGGCGCAAAGAGACTGAAAACCGCCCGGGGATTGAAATCAGGTACACCGAGCACGGTCAGACCGCCGATACCCTCATCGAAAGCCTGGCGGCCCAGTTGTCTCCGCGCCATGCTGTCGGGGTCGTTACTTCCGACTGGGCGCAACAGCAAATCGTCATGGGCAAAGGCGCCAGGCGCTGGTCCAGCCGGGAATTTCGCCTGGAGGTGCACAAAGTCGCAGGCGAGATATCCAACGCGGCGGGCAGGACAGCAACTGACAGGCCTGCTGTCGACCTGGCTGCGCGTATAAATGAAAAATCGCGTCAAAAATTGGAAAATATTATTGGAAAAAACCGAAAATCTTGACGCTGGCCGTCGTTGTTGGTTATAATGTAACAACAGAACCGTGGGAGGGGAGTTGCATGACCGCGACCGTTAAAGAGGACAGCTTTGATTGGAGCATGCTCGGCGACGAAGAAATCGCAAAGGCAGCTTGTGCAGGCAATTGCGAGGCCACGGAGTTCTTGATCAATAAATATAAAAATTTTGTCCGGGCCAAAGCGCGCTCTTATTTCCTAATTGGCGCCGACCGCGAGGACATTATTCAAGAGGGCATGATCGGCTTGTACAAGTCTATTCGCGATTTCAGAGAGGACAAGCTCTCTTCCTTTAAAGCCTTTGCCGAACTCTGCGTCACCCGGCAAATCATCACTGCCATCAAGACGGCCACAAGGCAGAAGCACATTCCCCTTAATTCCTATATTTCCCTGAACAAACCAATTTTTGACGAAGACTCCGACCGCACTTTAATGGACGTCATTTCCGGCGCCAAGGTTACCGATCCCGAAGAGCTGATGATCAGCCGTGAAGAATACGGGGACATCGAAAAGAAAATGGGCGAAATCTTGAGCAGCCTGGAACGCAAAGTGCTCATGCTTTACCTGGAAGGCAAATCCTATCAGGAAATAGCGGCGGAATTGCAGCGCCATGTCAAATCCATCGACAACGCCCTGCAACGGGTCAAGCGCAAATTGGAGCGCTACCTGGAAGTGCGGGATGTCTAGTGGATCCAGTTATGGGTTTTTGTATCCCTTGACCTGATACGCGCTGCTGTGTATAATAATGTTTGTGGTTGAACACTGTGGAGAGGTTCCCGAGTTGGCCAAAGGGGGCAGACTGTAAATCTGCTGGCTCCGCCTTCACTGGTTCGAATCCAGTCCTCTCCACCATGACATGCGGGTGTAGCTCAATGGTAGAGCCCTAGCCTTCCAAGCTAGTTGCGTGGGTTCGATTCCCATCACCCGCTCCAGCGCGGGGTGGAGCAGCCGGTAGCTCGTCGGGCTCATAACCCGGAGGTCGTAGGTTCGAATCCTACCCCCGCAACCATTTCATGCTCACGTAGCTCAGTTGGTAGAGCGTATCCTTGGTAAGGATAAGGTCACCGGTTCAATCCCGGTCGTGAGCTCCATCCTGTGTACTGAAGTACCTGTCGTCAGGAAGGCCGGCTCATGTAGCTCAGTTGGCAGAGCGTATCCTTGGTAAGGATAAGGTCACCGGTTCAATCCCGGTCATGAGCTCCATTACATGGCGGCGTAGCTCAGTTGGCTAGAGCATGCGGTTCATACCCGCAGTGTCCGGGGTTCAAGTCCCTGCGCCGCCACCACTTCTATTTTCGGCAGGTATTTTACAGTAAGTTATGGTTAATATAGTTTTCAATAAGGAGGATGAGTAACGTTGGCAAAGCAAAAATTTGAACGCACCAAGCCCCACGTCAACATTGGCACCATCGGTCACGTTGACCACGGCAAAACCACACTGACCGCTGCCATTACATATGTACTGGCAAAGAGGGGATTGTCGGAAGCCCGGCCCTTTGATTCCATCGACAAGGCGCCGGAAGAGAAGGCAAGGGGAATCACCATTTCCACTTCCCACGTCGAGTACGAATCTGAAAAGCGGCACTATGCCCACGTTGACTGCCCCGGTCACGCCGACTACGTCAAAAACATGATCACCGGTGCTGCTCAGATGGACGGCGCCATTTTGGTAGTATCGGCCGCCGACGGCCCCATGCCCCAGACCCGGGAGCACATCCTGCTGGCCCGTCAGGTCGGCGTGCCCAGCATCGTCGTCTTCCTCAACAAAGTTGACATGGTCGACGATGAAGAGCTTCTGGAACTGGTGGAAATGGAAGTGCGCGAACTCCTCAACGAGTACGAGTTCCCCGGCGATGAAATTCCCGTCATCAGGGGCTCTGCCCTCAAGGCCCTGGAAGATCCCGACAGCGAGTGGGGCGAAAAGATTATGGAGCTTATCAGCGCCGTAGACGAGTACATTCCGCTGCCCGAACGCGCTGTGGATAAGCCCTTCCTGATGCCCATTGAGGACGTTTTCACCATCACCGGCCGCGGCACCGTCGTCACCGGCCGTGTCGAACGCGGCTCCATTAAGGTTGGGGACGAAGTGGAAATCGTCGGGCTCATGGACGCTCCCCGCAAGACGGTATGTACCGGTGTGGAAATGTTCCGCAAGACCCTGGATTATGCTGAAGCCGGCGACAACATCGGCGCCCTGCTCCGGGGTGTTGACCGCCAGGAAGTTGAACGGGGCCAGGTTCTTGCCAAGCCCGGTTCCATCAAGCCCTTGACCAAGTTTAAGGGAGAAGTTTACGTCCTGACCAAAGAAGAGGGCGGTCGCCACACTGCATTCTTTAACGGGTATCGTCCCCAGTTTTACTTCCGGACCACCGACGTTACCGGGGTCATTACCCTGCCTGAAGGCGTAGAAATGGTAATGCCCGGGGACAACGTCAACCTCCACGTCGAACTGATTACCCCCATCGCCATTGAAGAGGGGTTGCGGTTCGCCATCCGCGAAGGCGGTCGTACCGTCGGTTCCGGAGTTGTAACTGCCATTGAATAGTGACCGCATATGCGGTCACTATTTTTTCGCCGGGGATTGTGTTTGACAACAGGCCCTGGGTATGGTAAATTTGGAAAGTGACATAATTTCCGGTCGCCAATCAGCAGAGGAGGTGTTCGGCAATGCGGGTGATAATAACTTTGGCCTGTACCGAGTGTAAACAAAGGAATTATAGTACTACGAAAAACAAGAAAAACACCCCTGATCGGTTAGAGTTAAAAAAATACTGCCGTTTCTGCAGGCAGCATACGGTGCACCGGGAAACCAAGTAGCAGGGGGATTGAGATGAGAAAGATATCGGCTTTTTTTAAAAATGTCCGCCGTGAACTCAAAAAGGTACAATGGCCCAACCGCCGCGAACTGACAACCTACACTACTATTGTAGTGGTAACCGTTGTCCTGGTTGCGGCGATAATATCCATTGTCGATTTTGGGTATCAGCAGGTGCTCAGGTTTATCTTTGTCAGGTAAAGGGGGGTTGGAACCCTGACCCGGGAAAATGAAGTCAAGTGGTATGTCGTCCATACCTACTCCGGTTATGAGAATAAAGTCAAAGCCAACCTGGAAAAGCGCATTGCCCATATGAAGATGGAGGACAAAATTTTCCGGGTCCGCGTCCCCATGGAGGAGGAGCGGGACCCCAAAGCCGGCAAAACCGTGCAAAAGAAGGTCTTCCCCGGCTATGTCCTTGTAGAAATGATCATGACTGACGAATCGTGGTATGTGGTGCGCAACACTCCCGGGGTGACTGGTTTTGTGGGCTCGGGTTCGCGACCCATCCCCTTGTCGGAATCTGAACTGCGCAATATCATGAAGCGAATTGACGACGCCGAACCGCTGATCAAAGTGGAATTCGAAGTGGGCGACAACATAAAAATCACCCGCGGTCCCTTTGCCGGGGTTGTGGCCGTCGTCCAGGAAATCATGCCTGACAAAGGCAAGGTCAAGGTATCCGTATCAATTTTCGGCAGAGAGACACCAATGGAATTGGATTTTGACCAGGTTGAGGCTCTCTGACAGCTAATTCAGAGGAGGTGGAATCCATGCCAAAGAAAGTGATAAAGCAATTGAAGCTGCAGATTCCCGCCGGCAAAGCAACTCCCGCACCCCCGGTGGGACCAGCCCTCGGCCAGGCCGGCATAAACATCATGCAATTCTGCAAGGAGTTTAACGAAAAGACTGCCCAACAGGCAGGCCTGATAATCCCCGTTGAAATTTCCGTTTATCAGGACCGTTCCTTTTCTTTTGTGCTCAAGACGCCTCCGGCGGCGGTACTCCTGAAAAAAGCTGCTGGTATTGAAAAGGCGTCGGGTGAACCCAACAAAAACAAAGTGGCTACTGTAAAGCGGGCCAGCATTCGGGAGATTGCCGAACAAAAGATGGCTGACCTCAATGCCGCCAGCATCGAAGCCGCCATGCGCATGGTGGAAGGCACAGCCCGCAGCATGGGCATAGTGGTAGAAGATTAGACCGGAAATACTGTGGGAGGGTTTTCCCGCTAACACCACAAGGAGGATTGACAATGGCGAAAAAGTCCAAGCGTATTCAGGAACAGCTAAAGCAATTCGACCGCCAGACCCAGTACAGTCCCAAGGAAGCCTTGGAAATCGTAAAGAACATGGCTTCGGCCAAGTTCGATGAAACTGTGGAACTGGCGGTAAAACTGGGCGTCAACCCCAAGCATGCCGACCAGCAGTTGCGCGGGGCTGTAGTCCTGCCCCACGGCACCGGCAAGTCTGTCAAGGTTTTGGTCTTTGCCAAGGGCGAAAAGGCCGCCGAGGCGGAAAAAGCCGGAGCCGACTATGTGGGCGATGCAGATTTGATTGAAAAAATCCAGGGCGGATGGCTGGATTTCGACGTCGCCGTGGCCACCCCTGACATGATGGGCGCGGTGGGCAAACTGGGCCGCATCCTCGGCCCCAAAGGACTGATGCCCAACCCCAAGACGGGAACGGTCACCATGGATGTAGCCCGGGCCGTAAAGGAAATTAAGGCCGGCAAGATCGAATACCGCACCGAACGAGCCGGCATTGTCCATGTCCCCATTGGCAAGGTTTCCTTTGCGGTGGAGCAGTTGCTGGAAAACTTCATGACCGTAATCGAGACTTTAATCAAGGTCAAGCCGGCTGCTGCCAAAGGCCAGTATCTCCGTTCGGTCACCGTTTCATCCACCATGGGCCCCGGCGTGAAAATAAACCCGGCGCGCGCCATGGCCCTGGACAGGGAATAAGACTTGACTGCAGCAGAGCTCAGTGGTAAACTGGCTCGTGTATATAGTCTGCCGTAGACAGCAGGAGTCCTTTGCGGCTTAATCTCTTCCTGCCGAGGCGGAAAGGATACCATCCCCTGGGATTGTTGTGTACCCTTCCGGCTCGGAAGGGTTTTAATTTTGCGGATGGGAGGTGCAGATTTGTGAGTTCCAAAGCGGTCCTGGACAGAAAAAAGAAGCAGGTAGATGAGATCAGTGACAAGTTTTCCCGCGCCGTTGCCGCCGTACTCGCTGATTACCGCGGGTTGACGGTGGCCGAGGCAACCCAGTTGCGCAAGGAATTGCGGGAAGCCGGGGTTGAATACCGGGTTCTGAAGAACACCCTGACCCGGTTTGCCGTCGACAAAGCGGGATATTCCGGGTTAAAACAAGATCTGGTGGGACCTACCGCCATCGCCTTCAGCTATGAAGATCCTGTTGCCCCCGCCAAAATCCTGTCCAAATTCGCCAGGGAATACAAGAAACTGGTGATTAAGTCGGGGGTGGTGGAAGGCAAGATCATTGACAGCGCAGGGATTGCAGCGCTGGCCGAATTGCCCGGCCGGGAAGTTCTGCTGGCCCAGGCTTTGGCCGGAATACGCGCTCCCATCTCCGGGTTTGTCAATGTTTTGCAGGCCAACCTGCGTAATTTCGCTTACGTCATCAATGCCATCAGGGAACAAAAAGAACAGGCTTAAAATCAAGATTACGGGAGGTAAATTATAAATGTCCAAAGTGCAAGAAGTATTGGAAATCATCAAGGGTATGACCGTTTTGGAGCTTTCCGAACTGGTTAAGGCTTGTGAAGAGGAGTTTGGCGTCACTGCCGCCGCTCCTGTAGCCATGGCAGCCATGCCCGCAGCCGGAGCCGGCGCGCCTGCCGCCGAGGCAGCCGAGGAAAAAACCGAGTTTGACGTCATTCTCACCGCAGCCGGCGACCAAAAGATTAAGGTTATCAAAGTCGTCCGGGAAATCACCGGTCTGGGTCTCAAAGAGGCCAAGGATTTGGTGGACGGCGCTCCCAAGCCCATCAAGGAGAAAGTCTCCAAAGAGGAAGCCGAAGACATCAAGAACAAGATCGCCGAAGCCGGCGGTTCCGTCGAGATCAAGTAAATTTATTCAGCGAGCAAGAGCGGCAAACCCTGCGGTTAATTATATCGCAGGGTTTTATTGTACCGTGGCATGCCGGTAATCTTGCTCCGGCCGTCTGCTTTTCCGGAGAATCCTGACATCATATTGGCCTGGGCGATTGGCGGAAAGCACCGTTATTATTTGACAACCCCGGAAGCTTGTGTTATTATTGTAACTTGCCATGTAATACAATTTTTGCATTAGGTTCCTCCCCGCCGGGGTATATTTTGCGCCTGGCAGGGGTAACCTATTTTGGTATTATTGCCCGGAAAATCTGGACGAGAGGTGATGGTTCTTTGGCCAAGGTTGTCGACACCGGCTTGCAAAAGCGCAGAAGCTACTCACGGATTGAAGAGATCCTCGACCTCCCCGACCTCTTGGAAATACAAACTGAATCGTACAATTGGTTCCTGGAAGAGGGGCTTGACGAAATCTTCAAGGATATTTCTCCCATCAAGGATTTTACCGAGGAATTGCTTTTGGAGTTTGGTTCCTACCGTCTCGACGAACCCAAGTATTCGGTGGACGAGTGCAAGGAGAGGGATGCCACATACTCAGCTGCACTTCGCGTCCAGGTCAGGCTGATCAATGCAGCAACGGGTGAAGTCAAGGAACAGGAAGTGTACATGGGCGACCTCCCGTTGATGACCAAAAACGGTACATTTATTATAAACGGCGCCGAAAGGGTCGTGGTCAGTCAGCTGGTCAGATCCCCCGGCGCATACTTCAGCCGGCAAATAGATTCCGGCGGAAACTATCTTTATTTCGGCACCCTGATCCCCAATCGCGGCGCCTGGCTGGAGTTTGAAACCGACAGCAATTTTGTGGCCTGGGTGCGCGTGGACAGGACCCGCAAATTGCCCCTGACGGTGCTGTTGCGTTGCATCGGTTACGGCACTGATGCCGAGATTCTGGAGCTTTTTGGCGACAACAACAAGGTGCTCAACGCCACCCTGGAAAGGGACCACACCGACTCTTTCGAGTCCGGATTACTGGAGATATACAAGCGGTTGCGGCCCGGCGAGCCCGCCAACGTCGACAACGCCAGGAACTTGTTTGAAAACCTGTTCTTCGAGTCCAAGCGCTATGACCTGGCGCACGTGGGCCGGTACAAATTAAACAAAAAACTCAGTGCCCGCCGGCGTTTGCGCCATCGCAAGCTCAGCGCCCCGGTACTTGACCCCAATACCGGGGAAATTATTGTCGATGCCGGCGTAGTGCTTGACGACGAGCTGCTGGATAAAATTTTCGCTCTGGACATGCCGCCGACGGTTTTCAGCATATACAATGATAACGGCGAGCCGGTGCGGGTGGTGTGCAACGGACAGCCGCCCCACGGCACCAATACCATTACCCGCCAGGACATCGTGGCGGTAATTGGCTATTTGCTGAACCTCTGCCAGGGAATCGGCGAGATTGACGACATAGACCACCTGGGGAACCGCCGCCTGCGTTGCGTTGGCGAGCTTTTGCAGAACCAGTTTCGGGTTGGACTTTCCCGTATGGAGCGGGTGGTTAAGGAGCGCATGACCATCCAGGATGTCGACGCCATCACCCCGCAGGCCCTCATCAATATTCGCCCGGTCATCGCGGCCATGAAAGAGTTTTTTGGCAGCAGCCAGCTGTCTCAGTTCATGGACCAGACCAACCCCCTGGCCGAACTCAGCCACAAGCGCCGGCTCAGCGCATTGGGCCCCGGCGGGTTGAGCCGGGACAGGGCGGGCTTCGAGGTGCGCGACGTGCACCACTCCCATTACGGGCGCATGTGCCCCATTGAGACTCCCGAAGGCCCCAACATCGGCCTCATCGGCTCCCTTTGTACCTATGCCCGCGTCAACAGGTACGGCTTTATCGAGACGCCGTACCGCAAGGTGGATAAGGCCAAAGGGCGGGTGACCGACGAGATCGTCTTTCTCACTGCCGACGACGAAGATCAATACGCCATTGCCCAGGCCAACGCGCCTTTGGACGAAAACGGCTATTTCACTTCATCCGCCATCAGCGTGCGTTTGGGCAGCGAAATTACCACCAGATCTCCCCACGAAGTCGACTTTATGGACGTTTCGCCCAAACAGCTGGTCAGCGTCGCCACCAGCCTGATTCCCTTTTTGGAAAACGACGACGCCAACCGGGCCCTTATGGGCGCCAACATGCAGAAACAGGCAGTGCCTCTCCTGGTGGCCGAAGCCCCCATTGTCGGTACCGGTATTGAAGGCAAAGTGGCCAGGGACTCCCGGGTGGTGGTGGTAGCCAGGAATTCGGGCACAGTAGAAAGGGTTACCGCTACCGAAATCGTCATCAACCGCGGCGACAACAAAGCAGATGCGGTTATCAGCGGCATGACCGGTGAAGTGTTTATCCAGGATACTGTGAGCGGCCGCGATTATTACCGCCTGACCAAATTTCAACGTTCCAACCAGGGCACCTGCATATCCCAGCGCCCCATTGTGGCCAAGGGTGACTATGTAGAAGCCGGCCAAATTATCGCCGACGGCCCGTCCACCGACCACGGCGAACTGGCCCTGGGCAGAAATGTCCTGGTGGCCTTTATGTCCTGGGAGGGCTATAACTACGAGGACGCCATCCTCATCAGCGAACGGCTGGTCCAGGATGACGTGTTTACGTCCATCCATATAGAAGAATACGAGGCTGAAGCCAGGGACACCAAACTGGGCCCCGAGGAAATTACCCGGGACATTCCCAACATCGGCGAAGATGCCCTCAAAAACCTGGATGCCCGCGGCATCATCAGGATTGGCGCCGAGGTGCGGCCCAATGACATCCTGGTGGGCAAAGTGACTCCCAAGGGCGAGACGGAACTGACGGCAGAGGAACGCCTGCTCCGCGCCATCTTTGGCGAAAAGGCCAGGGAGGTGCGGGATACTTCCCTGCGCGTGCCCCACGGAGAGTCGGGCATGGTGGTGGATGTCAAGGTCTTTTCCCGTGAGGACGGAGATGAACTGCCGCCCGGCGTCAATCAGCTGGTGCGGGTCTATGTCGCCCAAAAACGCAAGATTTCAGTGGGGGACAAAATGGCCGGCCGCCACGGCAACAAAGGGGTTATTTCCAAAATATTGCCGGTGGAAGACATGCCCTTCCTTCCCGACGGGACCCCGGTGGATATAGTCCTGAACCCGCTGGGCGTTCCCTCCCGTATGAATATAGGGCAGGTCCTGGAGACCCACCTGGGGTGGGCGGCCAAGGCCATGGGCATTAAAATCGCCACCCCTGTTTTCGACGGGGCATCGGAAATAGATGCGTTAAATGCGTTGCAGGAGGCCGGGTTGCCCGCGGACGGCAAAGAGATCCTGTACGACGGCCGTACCGGCGAACCCTTTGACAACAGGGTTACCGTCGGTATCATCTACATCGTCAAGCTGGCCCACATGGTGGACGACAAAATTCATGCCCGGTCTACCGGCCCCTACTCGCTGGTCACCCAGCAACCCCTGGGCGGCAAGGCCCAGTTTGGCGGTCAGCGCTTTGGGGAGATGGAAGTGTGGGCGCTGGAAGCTTACGGCGCCGCCTATACCCTTCAGGAAATCCTCACTGTCAAATCCGACGACGTCGTAGGCCGGGTCAAGACATACGAAGCCATCGTCAAGGGGGAAAACATCCCCGAGCCCGGCGTGCCCGAATCCTTTAAGGTTTTGGTCAAGGAACTGCAGAGCCTGGGCCTTGATGTCAAGGTCCTGGGCGAAGGCGCCGGAGAAGTGGAAATCCCCGAAGACGATGATTACGAGCCCAGGGAGCTGGAAGTCAACTTCGAGCGGGATCTGGACGAAGAGGAAGAAGCGGAACCGGAAGCCGAAACCGAAGCCGAAGCCGATGAAGATGCAGAAGAACTCACGGATGTCGAGGAAGAAGAGGATGTCCCGGTAAAACAAGGTGACTTCTACGACCTGGACGAGGCTTTGGACGATGACTTCGAGCGTTTCGCTGACATGGAAGAAAGCTTTGAGAGTCTGGGCAGGTCCATAGGGCGCAAGAAACCCAAACGCGTCCTGGACCTGGATGAAGACGAGGAATTTGATGATTGACAACCACCATTTCTAAAAAGGGGGATATACCTTGCTGGATGTCAATAATTTTGATTCCCTGCGGATAGGGCTGGCTTCCCCGGAACAAATTCGCGCATGGTCTCGGGGAGAAGTTAAAAAACCCGAAACCATCAACTACCGGACTCTCAAGCCTGAGCGGGAAGGCTTGTTCTGCGAAAAGATATTTGGCCCCCAAAAGGATTGGGAGTGCCATTGCGGCAAGTATAAACGCATCCGCTATAAAGGGGTGGTCTGCGACCGCTGCGGGGTCGAAGTCACCCGGGCCAAGGTGCGCCGCGAGCGCATGGGCCACATCGAGCTGGCCGCCCCCGTATCCCATATTTGGTACTTCAAAGGCATCCCCAGCCGCATGGGACTGTTGCTGGATATGGCCCCCCGTGCCCTGGAAAAGGTGCTGTACTTTGCTAGCTATGTGGTGCTGGATCCCGGCGACACCGACCTGGCCAAAAAGCAGCTGCTGACCGAGGCCGAGTACCGGGAAAACTATGAAAAATACGCCGATCTCTTCCGCCAGGGGCGCGGTTTCCGGGCCGAAATGGGCGCCGAGGCCATTAAAGTCCTCCTGGAGGAAATTGACCTGGACCAATTGGCTGCTGAGCTCCGGGCGGAAATCAAAAAGTCCACAGGTCAGCGCCGCCTGCGGGCTGTGCGCCGCCTGGAAGTGGTGGAGGCCTTTCGCGCTTCCGGGAACCGTCCCGAGTGGATGATTTTGGAGGCCATCCCCGTCCTGCCGCCGGATTTGCGTCCCATGGTGCAATTGGAGGGCGGCCGCTTCGCCACTGCCGACCTCAACGATCTTTATCGCCGCGTCATCAACCGCAACAACCGGCTGAAGCGGCTGCTGGACCTGGGCGCTCCCGACATCATCGTGCGCAATGAAAAGCGCATGCTGCAGGAAGCCGTAGACGCTCTTATCGACAACGGGCGCCGGGGCCGCCCGGTAACGGGCCCGGGCAACCGTCCCCTCAAATCCCTCAGCGACCTGCTCAAGGGCAAGCAGGGGCGGTTCCGCCAGAACCTGTTGGGCAAGCGGGTGGACTATTCGGGACGTTCGGTTATAGTGGTGGGTCCGGAACTCAAGATGTACCAGTGCGGCCTGCCCAAGGAAATGGCCCTGGAGCTGTTCAAGCCCTTTGTCATGCGGCGCCTGGTTCACGACGGCCTCGCCCACAACATCAAGAACGCCAAGCGCATGGTGGAAAGGGTGGAACCCGAAGTCTGGGATGTTCTGGAGGAAGTTATCAAAGAACACCCGGTTCTGTTAAACCGCGCGCCCACTCTGCACCGCCTGGGCATCCAGGCCTTTGAGCCTGTCTTGGTGGAAGGCCGGGCCATCAGAATCCATCCCTTGGTTTGCCCGGCATACAACGCCGACTTCGACGGCGACCAGATGGCTGTGCACGTGCCCCTGTCGGCTGAGGCACAGGCCGAGTCCCGCCTGCTGATGCTGGCGGCCCACAACATCCTCAACCCCAAGGACGGCAAGCCGGTGGTTACTCCCACCCAGGATATCGTCCTGGGCATCTATTACCTGACCATGGAACGGGCGGGGGACCGCGGCGAAGGCAAAGTGTTTGGCGACTATTCAGAGGTTTTGCGCGCCTACCATGAAAAGGCCATCACCCTGCATTCGCGTATAGCCATTCATGTGCAGGCCCTGGCGGGCAAGAATCTGGGCACCCACGCCAGGGAGCGCGGCTACCTGTTGACCACTGCCGGCAAACTGATTTTCAACGAGGTATTTCCCAGGGACTTCCCGTATATCAACCGCCCTGAACTCGACGACAGCGTGCCCGCCGAAGACATTGTGCCGCCTGGCAGCGATATTCCCGCGCTTATTGCGGCCAGGGAGCCGGTGGGCGCAATCACTGTCAAGATCATCGGCAAAATCATCGCCCAGTGTTACCGGCGCTACAGGACCACGGCGACGGCGGAGATTTTGGACCACATCAAGGCCATGGGCTATTCCTACTCAACCCAGGCCGGCATCACCATCGCTGTTACCGACATTGCCGTGCCTGAGGAAAAAGCGGAAATCATCGCCCAGGCCGAGGCTGAAGTGGAGAAAATCCACAACAATTTCCGTCGCGGTCTGGTCAGCGAAGAAGAGCGCTATGAACAGGTGATTTCCGTCTGGAACAAAGCCAAAGATAAAATCACCAAGTGCCTGATGGCCGGACTGGACCCCTTCAACCCCATTTACATGATGATCGTTTCCGGCGCCCGGGGCAACGAGGCCCAGATTACGCAGCTGGCCGGCATGAGGGGGCTGATGGCCGATCCCACCGGCAAGGTCATCGAGCTGCCCATCAAGGCCAACTTCCGGGAAGGCCTTACCGTTATGGAGTTCTTCATATCTTCCCACGGCTCCAGAAAAGGTTTGGCCGACACCGCCCTCAAGACAGCCGACTCCGGTTACCTGACCCGCCGCCTGGTGGATGTTGCCCAGGATGTAATTGTGCGGGATGAGGATTGCGGCACCGACCGCAGCCTGGCCGTTTCCGAAATCCGGGACGGGCGCAGCATTATTGAGCCGCTGGAGGAGCGCCTGGCCGGCCGCTTCGCTGCCGAGGATGTCGTTACCCCCGACGGCCGCCTGTTGGTGGCCAAAAACCAGCTCATCGAGCCGGAGGTGGCCCGGGAAATCGCCAACTACGGAGCCATCACTGCTCCGGTTACCGGTTCCGTAACCGTGCAGGGCGATCAGCTGCAGGTCAACGGAGACGACGGCGAAGTATACACCTACAAGCTCGAAGGACATACCCTGTATGTGGATGACGGCCAGCGGGTACTGTCCGGGGAAAAGCTTGCCGCCATCTTTGATTCTGTCCGCATCCGCACGGTGCTGACCTGCAAGAGCAGGTACGGCGTCTGTGTCAAGTGTTACGGTCAGGATTTGGCCACCGGCAACGTGGTCAATATCGGAGAATCGGTGGGCATAATTGCTGCCCAGTCCATCGGCGAGCCCGGTACCCAGCTGACCATGAGGACTTTCCACACCGGTGGAGTTGCCGGAGACGACATTACCCTGGGTTTGCCGCGGGTGGAAGAGATTTTTGAAGCCCGCAAGCCAAAGGGACAGGCGATTATCAGTGAAGTGGACGGCGTTGTCCACGTTCACAACACCAGGACCAAGCGCGAAGTGGCGGTGAAAACCGCCGACGGCGAGTCTCACGTGTACACCATTCCTTTCGGCGCAAGACTGCGGGTGCGCAACGGCCAGCACATCGAGGCCGGCAGTCCCCTGACCGAAGGACCGATCAATCCTCACGAGCTCTTGAAGGTCAAGGGTGCAGAGGCGGTGCAGTCTTACCTCACTCAGGAAGTGCAAAAGGTTTACCGCAACCAGGGCGTAGACATCAATGACAAGCACATCGAGATCATCGTGCGTCAGATGATGCGCAAGGTGCGGGTGGATAACCCCGGCGACACTGACATGCTTCCCGGCGCCTTTGTCGACCAGTTTGAGTTTGAGGAGAAAAACAGCCGCTGCCTTGCCGAAGGCGGGGAACCGGCTACCGGCCGGGAGCTTTTGCTGGGTATCACCAAAGCATCTCTGGCAACCGATTCCTTCCTGTCGGCAGCGTCATTCCAGGAAACCACCCGGGTGCTGACCGATGCCGCCATCAAAGGCAAAGTGGACCCCCTCATTGGCCTCAAGGAAAACGTAATCATCGGCAAGCTGATTCCTGCCGGCACTGGGATGTCCAGGTACAGCAGCATAACCATTGTCAAAGAGCCTCAAACTGAAGAAGAAGCGCCGGAAAGCAATTGACACAGTTTGCTTCCGATGATAAACTAATAAAGTGTGTATTTTTACAACATGCTGGGAGGTAAGGTGTGCTGATGGCCATACCGGAACTGGAAGAAGGGTATAAGCTTACCGTAGGCGCCAAGCAGACCCGACTTGCCATAGAGAGGGGCGCGGCGGTAAAAGTCTTCGTTGCCCAGGACGCCGAAGAGAGAGTGGTGGAACCCATTCTCCGGCTTTGTTCCCGGCTGGGGCTGCCGGTAATCGAGGTGCCCAGTATGCGGGAACTGGGCAAGGCCTGCGGCATTCAGGTTGGCGCCTCTTCAGCAGCAATGGTGAGAAAATAGAATACCCGCCCGGTCCTTGGCGGCCGGGCGGATTTAACAATCCGGGAAGGAGGTGCAGGAATGCCAACCATTAACCAGCTGGTTCGCAAAGGCAGAAAAAAACTGACCCATAAATCCGCTTCGCCGGCCTTGGAGGGTTCCCCTCAAAAGCGCGGCGTGTGCACCAGGGTTTCCACTTTGACGCCCAGAAAGCCCAACTCTGCGTTGCGCAAAGTTGCCCGGGTGCGTTTGACCAATGGCACCGAGGTAACTGCATATATTCCCGGCATTGGCCACAATTTGCAGGAGCACTCAGTGGTGCTGGTGCGCGGCGGCCGGGTCAAAGATTTGCCGGGGGTAAGGTACCACATTATCCGCGGCGCCCTGGATACTGCGGGGGTACAAAATCGCAACCAGGGACGTTCGAAGTACGGCGCCAAAAAGCCGAAATCCTAAGGAACAGGAGGGATAGCTATGCCCAGAAGAGGTGCAGTGCCCAAACGGGAGATCCTGCCGGATCCGATTTATCAAAGCGAATTGGTTTCCCGCTTTATCAACAAAATAATGCGTGACGGCAAAAAAGGCTTGGCCCAGTCCATCATGTACGGCGCGCTGGACATAATCAGGGAAAAGACAGGCAAGGATCCCATGGAAGTCTTCGAGGCGGCCATCAATAATGTCATGCCTGTGCTGGAAGTTAGAGCGCGCAGGGTCGGCGGCAGCAACTACCAGGTGCCTGTGGAGGTCCGCCCCGAACGCCGGCGCACCCTGGCCATTCGCTGGCTGGTCAACTATGCCCGTCAGCGCGGGGAAAAAACCATGGCCCAGCGCCTGGCGGCAGAACTGATGGATGCCGCCAATAATACCGGCGCGGCGGTGAAGAAGAAGGAAGATACCCACAGAATGGCCGAAGCCAACAAGGCTTTCGCCCACTATCGCTGGTAACCGGTTTGCCAAGTACAGCGCCATACTGCACTGAAAGGAGGGATGCGCATTGGCAAGAGAAATTGCTTTGGAAAAGACAAGAAATATAGGGATTATGGCCCACATCGATGCCGGAAAGACCACCACCACCGAGCGAATCCTGTTCTATACCGGCAGAGTGCATAAGCTGGGAGAAACCCATGACGGCTCGGCCACCATGGACTGGATGGTTCAGGAACAGGAGCGCGGCATTACCATTACCTCAGCGGCCACCACTGCCCATTGGAAAGGGTATCGTATAAACATTATCGACACACCAGGGCACGTTGACTTTACCGTTGAAGTGGAACGCTCCCTCCGGGTCCTGGACGGCGCCATTGGCGTCTTTTGTGCCAAGGGCGGGGTTGAGCCCCAGTCCGAAACGGTATGGCGCCAGGCCGATAAATACCATGTTCCCCGCATCGCCTATGTCAACAAGATGGATATCGCCGGAGCCGATTTTATCAGGGTTGTCAACATGATCCGGGAAAGGCTGTTAACCAACCCTGTCCCCATACAACTGCCCATTGGCAGTGAGGATTCTTTCCGCGGTATAGTTGACCTTATTGAAATGAAAGCAATAATTTATATCGATGAGCTGGGCACCCGCAGTCAGGTGGACGACATCCCTCCGGAATTGCTGAGCCAGGCCCAGGAGTACAGGGAAAAGCTGATTGAGGCTGTCGCCGATTTTGACGAGGTCTTGATGAGCAAGTACCTGGAGGGGGAGGAGATTACCAGTTCCGCAATAAAAGCGGCCTTGCGCAAAGGTGTCCTGGCTAACAAACTGGTTCCCGTTCTGTGCGGTTCATCCTATAAAAACAAAGGGGTGCAGCCACTGCTGGACGCAGTGGTGGACTATTTGCCCGCCCCCGATGAAGTAGCCGATATACGCGGCATCAGCGTCGCAACCGGGGAAGAGGTCATTCGCAAGTCGGCGGATGAGGAGCCCTTTGCTGCCTTGGCTTTCAAGGTAATGACTGATCCGTACGTGGGCAAATTGGTCTTCCTTAGGGTTTATTCCGGAGTCCTGTCTTCCGGCAGCTATGTGCTCAACTCAACCAAGGGCAAGAAGGAGCGCATCGGGCGTTTGCTCAGAATGCACGCCAACCATCGCGAGGAGATAACATCCATATGCGCCGGCGACATCGTTGCTGCTGTGGGCCTGAAGGACACCAGCACCGGCGACACTCTTTGTGCCGAAGAAGGTGCGGTTATTTTGGAATCCATGCAGTTTCCGGAGCCCGTCATCGCCGTGGCCATTGAGCCCAAAACCAAGGCAGACCAGGAAAAGATGTCGCTTTCGCTGCAGAAACTGGCGGAAGAGGACCCCACTTTCAGGACCTATACCGATGAAGAAACGGGGCAAACCATCATTTCGGGAATGGGCGAGCTGCATTTGGAGATCATCGTCGACCGCCTCATTCGCGAGTTCAAGGTGGGCGCCAATGTCGGCAAACCCCAGGTTGCTTACAAAGAAACCATCACCAAGACTGTCCAGGCCGAGGGCAGGTTTATCCGCCAGACCGGCGGCCGCGGTCAATACGGTCACGTCTGGCTGGAACTGGCCCCCAGGGAGCCCGGCAGCGGGTTTGAATTTGTCAATAAAGTTGTCGGCGGCGTCGTGCCCAAGGAGTACATCCCCGCTGTGGAAGCCGGCGTAAAAGAAGCCGCCTTAAACGGCGTCCTCGCCGGATATCCGGTCATCGACGTGTCCGTCACCGTTTACGACGGCAGTTACCACGACGTGGATTCTTCGGAGATGGCCTTCAGGATAGCAGGCTCCATGGCTTTTAAGGCGGGGCTGCAAAAGGCCGACCCCATCTTGCTGGAACCGGTGATGAAAGTGGAAGTCACAGTACCCGAGGAATACATGGGAGATGTCATGGGCGATCTCAATTCCAGGCGCGGGCGCATAGAAGGAATGGAGGCGGCCAACCGCGTGCAGGTAATCAGGGCCAAGGTGCCCCTGGCCGAAATGTTTGGCTACGCCACCGATCTCCGTTCCCGCACCCAGGGCCGGGGCGTATTTTCCATGGAGTTCTCCCATTACGAGCCGGTCCCCAAGAGCATTGCCGAGCAAATAATCAACCGGAGTTAATGCCTACCAGGGCAAAAGGAGGGAAAGCAATTGGCTGCCACACAAAAAATCAGAATTCGGCTCAAGGCTTTCGATCACAGCGTGCTGGATCAATCGGCAGAAAAGATCGTGGAAACAGCCCGCCGCACCGGAGCTAAAGTTTCCGGCCCCATTCCCCTGCCTACCGACAAGAGCGTTTATACCATATTGCGGGCTGTCCATAAATACAAGGATTCCCGGGAGCAATTTGAAATGCGGACCCACAAGCGCTTGATCGATATTCTGGAACCCACCCCCAAAACGGTGGATGCCTTGATGCGGTTGGATCTCCCCGCAGGGGTAGACATCGAACTCAAGCTCTAGTTTAACGTGTTAAGGAGGTGGCGAAGATGAAAAAGGGATTATTGGCAAAGAAAATCGGCATGACCCAGATATTCGACGAACACGGCAATGCTGTACCCGTAACGGTGCTGCAGGCCGGCCCCTGCCCTGTGGTGCAAAAGAAAACCGTTGCCACTGACGGTTATGACGCCATTCAACTGGGCTTTATGCCCCAGAAAGAACAGAGACTGAACAGGCCCGAGCGCGGGCACTTTAAGCGGGCCAATGTGGCGCCCACCCGTTACCTGGCAGAATTCAGGCTGGCCAACGCCGGCGAATACGAAGTGGGCCAGGAACTGCGCGTAGACATTTTTCAACCCGGCGACCGTGTCGACGTTACCGGTATTTCCAAAGGAAAGGGATTTGCCGGTTCCATTAAACGCCATGGCCAGAGGCGCGGGCCTATGAGCCACGGTTCCCATTACCATCGGGGTCCCGGTTCGTTGGGCTCCATCGACCCGGCCCGGGTATTTAAGGGCCGTCCGCTGCCCGGACGCATGGGCGGCGAACGGGTTACGGTGCAAAATCTCGAGGTGCTGGCGGTGGATACAGAACGCAACCTGATGCTGGTCAAAGGTTCCACGCCCGGCATCCGCGGCGCCGTGCTGCGCATCAGAGAATCGGTCAAGAACAGATAGCGGTTGAGGAAAGGAGGACACAGGACATGCCTAAGATAGCGGTTCATAACAGCAAAGGCGAGCAAGTGGGAGAAATGGAGCTCAATCCTGCCATTTTTGCCGCTCCCGTCAACGAAGCAGCCGTACACGAAGTGGTGGTGGCTTATCTGGCCAACCAGCGGCGCGGAACTGCCAGCACCAAGACCCGCGGCATGGTCCGCGGCGGCGGCCGCAAGCCCTGGCGCCAGAAGGGCACAGGCCGGGCACGCCACGGTTCTATAAGGTCTCCTATCTGGACTGGCGGCGGCACCGTGTTTGGTCCCCATCCCAGGGATTATTCCGTGCGCCTGCCCAAAAAGCTGAAGCGGGTGGCGCTGCGTTCGGCTTTGACAACCAAGTACAACAACAACGAAATCATCGTTTTGGATCAACTGTCCATGGAAACGCCCAGGACCAAGGATGTGGTTCAGCTCCTGAAGAACCTCAAAGTAGAGGGCAAGGCTGTACTTATTACTGCAGACCCCTCTCCGGCGGTGTATAAATCTGCCCGCAACATCCCCGGTGTCAGCACCGGAATAGCAGATAATATCAATACTTATCAGGTGCTCAACAGCGGCTCCCTGATTTTGACCCGGGATGCTGTGGCCAGGATCGAGGAGGTGTTTGCTTAATGCGCGACGCCCGTGACATCATCATCCGGCCGATAATCACCGAGAAGACCAACGATCTCATGGCTGAGAAGAAATACAGCTTTGTGGTCAGAAAAGATGCCAACAAAATCGAAATTGCCCACGCCGTGGAAAAGCTGTTCAATGTCCGCGTTGAATCAGTTAATACTGCTAATTATCGGGGCAAGCTGAAGCGCATGGGCGTATTTCAGGGGCGCCGTCCCAGCTGGAAAAAGGCTGTGGTCAAACTGACGGCAGATTCCAAGCCCATAGAAATTTATGAATAGTTCTGCTCCAAGGAGGGTAAGTCATGGCTATTAAATCCTATAGACCTACCTCCCCCGGCAGGCGGTTTGCTACGGTTTCCACCTTTGAGGAAATCACCAAGACCGAGCCTGAGAAGTCCTTGCTGGCTCCGCTCCGGAAGCGCGCGGGCCGCAACAATCAGGGTCGCATAACCGTTCGGCACCGGGGCGGCGGTCACAAACGCAACTACAGGATAATCGATTTCCGCAGAAACAAAGATGGCATCCCCGCCAAGGTGGCAGCCATAGAGTATGATCCCAACCGCTCTGCAAACATCGCCCTGCTCCATTATGCCGACGGGGAAAAGCGGTACATTCTGGCTCCCCACAATCTGGAGGTGGGCACTGTAATTTATTCCGGTCCTGGCTCAGATATCAAGGTTGGCAACTGCCTGCCCCTGAGGGAAATTCCCCTGGGTACCTTTATCCACAACCTGGAACTGAAACCCGGCAAAGGCGGTCAGTTGGTCCGCTCTGCCGGCGCAGCCGCTCAGCTGAAGGCCAAGGAAGGCAACTATGCCCATGTGGAACTGCCCTCGGGTGAAGTGCGGTTAATCCACCTGGATTGCCGGGCCACCATTGGTCAGGTGGGCAACCTGGACCACCAGAACATCACCATCGGTAAAGCCGGCCGTGCCCGCTGGCTGGGCAGAAGGCCCACTGTGCGCGGAGTGGTTATGAACCCGGCGGATCACCCCCACGGAGGCGGGGAAGGCAAAGCACCCATTGGCATGCCTGCTCCTGTTACCCCTTGGGGTAAGCCGACTTTGGGTTATCGGACCCGCAAAAAGCGGAAGAAATCTGATCAATACATCGTAAGGCGGCGCAAATAGCGTCTGAAGGAGGGAAGGAAGGCAAATGGGCAGATCGTTAAAAAAAGGTCCCTTTTGTGATGAAAGTCTGCTGAAGAAAATTCGCCAGATGAACGAAAAAGGCGAGAAACGGGTTATCAAAACCTGGTCCCGCCGTTCCACCATATTCCCGGAATTTGTAGGCCATACTTTGGCAGTGTATGACGGGCGCAAACACGTCCCCGTTTATATCACCGAAGAGATGGTTGGCCACAAATTGGGTGAATTTGCTCCCACCCGCACCTTCAAAGGTCACGGTGCCCATACCGAGCGCTCAACGGCCTTGAAATAGTGTTTTTAGATAGGAGGATATCGAATGGAAGTTAAAGCAAGTGCGCGTTATGTTCGCATAGCGCCCCGCAAAGTGCGCATAGTGGTAGACCTGATTCGCGGCAAAGCTGTGGGCGAAGCGCTGGCCATCCTCAGAAACACTCCCAGGGCTGCCTCTCCTCTGGTGGAAAAAGTGCTCAAGTCGGCAGTGGCCAATGCGGAACACAATTACGATTTAAAGGCCGACAATCTTTTCGTGACCAAAGCCTATGTCGACCAGGGCCCAACCCTCAAGCGGTATCGGCCCCGGGCCCGGGGAATGGCTGCCAGAATACACAAAAAAACCAGCCACATCACCGTGATGGTTGGGGAAAAGCAGAGGAGGGATAATTAGTGGGACAAAAGGTTAACCCCATCGGCTTGCGGGTTGGCATTATCCGGGACTGGGACGCCAGGTGGTATGCCGAAGGCAAAGAGTTTGTCGAAACCCTGCACGAAGACATCAAGGTCAGGGATTTCATCCGCCGGCAACTGCCCAACTCGGGGATATCCAGAATTGAGATTGAACGGGCCGCCAACCGCATGCGCGTAACCATCCACACCGCCAAGCCGGGCGTTGTCATCGGCCGCGGCGGCGCCGGTATTGAGCGCTTGCGCCAGGAGCTGGACAAATTGACCGGACGGCAAACCCACATTAACATTATGGAAATCCGGGTTCCGGAATTGGATGCGCAGCTGGTGGCCGAATCCGTTGCCGCCCAGCTGGAAAAGCGCGTAGCCTTCCGGAGGGCCATGAAACAGGCTATGGGCAGAACCATGCGCGCTGGGGCCAAAGGCGTTCGCATTATGGTCAGCGGCCGCTTGGGCGGCGCTGAAATGTCCAGAACCGAGTGGTACACCGACGGCACAGTTCCGCTTCATACTTTGCGCGCTGATATCGATTACGGATTTACAGAAGCAAAGACCACCTATGGCCAAATTGGCGTAAAGGTCTGGATTTATAAAGGTGAAATTCTGCCCAAACAGAAAAAAGCAGAAGGTGCTGTGGAAGGAGGAGAATAAGGCATGCTTATCCCCAAGCGCGTGAAATACCGGCGTCCTCATCGGGGAGGCGTCAAGGGCAAGGCCCAGCGTGGCACCGAAGTCGTTTACGGCGAGTACGGCCTCCAGGCCCTGGAACCCAGTTGGATAACCAACCAGCAAATCGAGGCTGCCCGTATTGCCATGACCCGGTACATCAGGCGGGGCGGCAAGGTCTGGATCAATATCTTTCCCCACAAGCCCATAACCGCCAAGCCTGCTGAAACCCGGATGGGCAGCGGCAAAGGTTCTCCGGAAAAATGGGTGGCCATTGTAAAGCCGGGCCGGGTTATGTTTGAGCTGGCCGGAGTTCCCGAAGATGTTGCCCGCGAAGCAATGCGGCTGGCTGCACACAAACTGCCCATCAAGACCAAGTTTGTCAAACGTTTCGATATGGGTGGTGAAGACCAGTGAAAGCTAAGGAAATCCGCGACTTGAGTACCGTTGAGCTGCACCGCCGGCTGGACGAGCTGAAAACCGAGCTTTTCAACCTGCGTTTCCAGCTTGCCACCGGTCAATTGGATAATCCCATGCAAATTAAGCGAGTTCGCAAAGATATTGCCCGGGTAAAAACCATAATCCGGGAACGGGAACTTAATATCAACGTGCAATAATGTCTGGAAAGGAGGCTGGGTCATGGCCGAACGCGGCAAACGCAAGGTCCTTGTGGGTAAAGTAGTCAGCACCAAGATGGATAAGACCATTGTGGTGGCTGTAGAAGCACACCTGCGCCACCCTGCCTACGGCAAGACCGTTAAAAGGACCAACAGGTTTAAAGCCCATGACGAGGAAAACCAGTGCAATGTAGGAGACATTGTTGAAATAATGGAAACCAGGCCCCTGAGCCGCCACAAGCGCTGGCGCCTGGTGAAGATACTGCAAAAAGTCCAATAGCTCGATGCGTTGAAAGGAGGGGCATACAGTGATTCAACAGCAGACGATGTTGAATGTTGCCGATAACTCGGGCGCCAAAAAGATCATGTGCATACGCGTCCTCGGCGGCTCCAAACGCTACGGAGGAAATATCGGCGATATCATTGTCGCCTCGGTAAAAGAGGCAACACCCGGCGGGGTTGTCAAGAAAGGCGACGTGGTTCACGCTGTCATCGTTCGCTCCAAAACCGGGGTGCGGCGCAAGGACGGCACCCATATTCGCTTTGACGATAACGCCGCTGTCATAATCAATGAAGCCAAGAACCCCCGGGGTACCCGGATTTTTGGGCCCGTCAGCCGCGAATTGCGGGAAAGGGACTTTATGAAAATTATTTCTCTGGCCCCTGAAGTCCTGTAGCCTGAAAAGGAGGTGGAAGACGTGACAATACCCAAAGTTCACGTGAAAAAAGGAGATAAGGTCCTAATCCTGTCCGGCAAGTACAAGGATAAGACCGGAAAAGTTTTGCAGGTTTTCCCCCGTTCCGGTAAGGTCATCGTCGAAGGGGTTAACATTGTCAAGAAACACCAGCGGCCCACCCGCGACAATCCCCAGGGCGGCATCATCGAAATGGAGGCGCCAATTTACAGCGCCAAGGTGATGCTGGTATGCCCCCGCTGCAACAAGCCGGCCCGGACCGGTCGCAAGTTCCTGGCCGACGGACAAAAGGTGCGGTTCTGCAAAAATTGCGGTGAGGTCAACGATTAAGCAACTGACCCAAACGGAAGGGAGGTCACACAATGGCAAGACTGAAAGAAATCTATCAGCGGGAAATCGCTCCTGCCTTGATGAAAAAATTTAACTACTCCAGCGTTATGCAAGTGCCTAAGATAGAGAAAATTGTGGTGAACATGGGTGTCGGCGATGCCAAGGAAAATCCCAAGTTCCTGGAAAACGCCGTGGAAGAGTTGAGCCTGATTACCGGGCAAAAGCCGGTGATTACCAGGGCCAAAAAGGCCATCGCGGGATTTAAGATCCGCGCCGGCATGCCCATCGGCGCCATGGTAACTCTCAGGGGCGAGCGCATGTACCACTTTTTGGACCGGCTCCTTAACATCGCCCTGCCTCGGGTGAGGGACTTCCGCGGAGTATCCCCCAAAGCGTTTGACGGCCGCGGCAATTACACGTTGGGCCTCAGGGAGCAACTGATTTTTCCCGAAATAAACTACGACAAAGTTGAAAAGGTGCGCGGCATGGATGTGGTAATCGTTACCACGGCCAATACCGACGAGGAAGGCCGGGCGCTGCTCGAAGGCTTTGGATTCCCCTTCAGAAAATAAACTCTACAAGGAGGGTAATAACGGGTGGCAAAAAAATCACTGATTGCCAAGCAGAAACGGGAGCCCAAGTTTAAAGTCAGGGCATACAACCGTTGCAAGCTCTGCGGACGCCCTCATGCCTATTTGCGCAAGTTCGGCATGTGCCGTATTTGCTTCCGCAACTTGGCTCACAGAGGCCAGATCCCTGGCGTTAAAAAGGCCAGCTGGTAGCGTTAGGAAAGGAGGTCCATCGCGATGACTATGACAGACCCTATTGCCGACATGCTGACGAGAATCAGGAATGCCAATATCGCCCTGCATCCAACCGTGGATGTGCCGGCATCAAAGATAAAAATTGCCTTGGCCCAAACCCTCAAAGAAGAAGGTTACATTGAAGATTTTGAGGTTATCCCGGGCAACAAACAGGGTATTATCCGGATTAAGTTGCGCTACGAAGAAGGAAAGCGCAGAGTCATTACGGGTATCAAACGGATCAGCAAGCCAGGCCTGCGGGTATACGCCAAGAAGGACGAAATCCCCAGGGTTTTGGGAGGACTGGGCATCGCCATCATTTCCACTTCCCAGGGAGTTATGGTGGACAGAAAAGCCCGGGCAGCCGGCCTGGGCGGCGAAGTCCTGTGCTACGTTTGGTAACCCATTGCAACGGAGGTGTAGTCATGTCCAGAATTGGCAAGATGCCGGTTGATATTCCCGCCGGTGTGCAGATTTCTGTATCGGGAGAAAATGTGGTTACAGTAAAGGGTCCGCTGGGCCAGTTGCAACAACAGATGCCCCGGGCCATGAAGATAGAAATTAATGGCAACCAGGCGCTGGTTACCAGGCCGTCGGACGAAAAACAGCACAAGGCGTTGCACGGGTTGACCCGCAGCCTGCTGGCCAATATGGTGGAAGGCGTTACCAAGGGCTATGTGCGCAACCTGGAGCTGGTGGGCGTGGGTTACCGGGCCGCCCTGCAGGGCAAGAATCTCAGCCTCACTGTCGGTTATTCCCATCCCGTGGTAATCAGCCCGCCGCCGGGCATAGAGTTCGAAGTCCCCGCTCCCACCAAGATCACCGTCAAGGGGATTGACAAGCAGGCGGTGGGACAGATTGCGGCAGAGATCAGAGCCGTCCGCAAACCCGAGCCTTACCTGGGCAAGGGCATCAAGTATGAAGGCGAACAGATCCGGCGCAAAGCCGGCAAAGCCGGGAAGTAATGTGCTGAAAGGAGTGAGCCCGATTGGGGCGCAAGTTAAGTCCGCGTAAGCAAAGACACCAGCGGGTACGCAAAAAAGTTTTCGGCACCTCGGAGCGTCCCCGTCTCAATGTTTTTCGCAGCGCTAACCACATTTACGCGCAGCTGATAGATGATACAACCCACCGTACTCTGGCCGCAGCATCCACCCTTGAAGAAGCGGTGAAAGCGGAAGTCGGTTACGGCGGCAACAAAGAGGCTGCTAGAGTTGTGGGTCGCCTCATCGCAGAAAAAGCCAAAAAAGCCGGTATTACTACCGTCGTATTCGACCGTGGCGGTTATCTCTACCACGGGCGGGTCAAAGAATTGGCCGAGGCGGCTCGCCAAGCCGGTTTGGAATTCTAGGCAAGGGAGGGAACAGCTTGAAATCTGGTATTGATACAACAACTGCAGAACTGACCGAAAAGGTTGTAAGCATAAACAGGGTTGCCAAGGTGGTCAAGGGCGGTCGCCGCTTCAGCTTCAGCGCCCTGGTTGTAGTCGGCGACGGAAACGGCCGGGTCGGCAGCGGCTTTGGCAAGGCCAGCGAAGTGCCCGAAGCCATTCGCAAAGGCATCGAAGACGCCAAGAAAAACCTCATCCAGGTTCCCCTGAATGGAACTACCATTCCCCATGAGACCATCGGGAAGTTTGGTGCAGGAGTGGTACTGCTCAAACCCGCTTCCGCAGGTACCGGTGTCATCGCCGGCGGCCCCGTCCGCGCTGTCCTGGAAGCCGCAGGCTATCGCGACATTCTCACCAAGTCCCTGGGTTCATCCAACCCCATCAACATGGTAGGGGCGACCATGACCGCCCTGAAGAGCCTGAGAACTGCTGAAGAGATTGCACGACTGCGCGGCAAGACCGTTGAAGAAATTCGTAGTTAGGAGGGGCAGGCATGGAAAAGCAAATTCAGATAAAATTGGTGCGCAGCCCTATTGGGCGCCCAAAGGATCAGCGCCTGACCTTAAAGGCCTTGGGCCTAACCAAGCTCAATAAAGTCGTCAGCAAGCCCGACAACCCGCAGGTGCGCGGCATGATTGCCAAAGTCAACCACCTGGTTGAGGTTGTCGAATAAGGAGGTGCAGATTGTGAAACTCCATGCGCTAAAACCCGCCAGGGGAGCCCGCAAAGCCCCCAAACGCAAGGGCATTGGCATCGGCAGCGGTCTGGGCAAGACAGCCGGCCGGGGTCAGAAGGGCCAGAACGCCCGCAGCGGCGGCGGAACCAGGCCAGGCTTTGAAGGCGGCCAAATGCCCTTGTACCAGAGAATTCCCAAGCGCGGCTTTACCAGCAAATTCAAGAAACGCTATGCCGAGGTCAATGTAAAGGACTTGAACCGGTTTGAGCCGGGCACATCCGTTACCCCCCAATTGTTGCTGGACACAGGCATGGTCAAAAAGATCGGCGACGGCGTCAAAATTCTCGGCAAAGGCGAGTTGAATGTGAAACTGGCTGTCAGCGCTCATGCCTTCAGCAAAGGAGCCGAGGAAAAAATCAAGGCTGCCGGCGGCAGCGTCGAGGTGATATAGCATGCAATTATTTGCTACCCTGCGCAATGCGTGGCGTATCAAAGACATCCGGCGCAAACTGCTCTTCACCCTGGCCATGCTGCTGGTCTACCGGCTGGGTTCCTTTATCCCCGTTCCCGGCATTGACCCTAAAATCGTCGCCGAAATTCTCAAGGGCGGCCAGCAAGGGGGCGGCCTCTTTGGCTTGTTCGACGTCTTTGCCGGCGGCGCTCTTTCCGAATTCTCCATTTTCGCCATGGGGATTTTCCCCTATATCAACGCCTCAATAATTATGCAGCTGCTGCAGGCGGTTATTCCCAAGTTTGAGGAGTGGGCCAAGGAAGGGCCCGAGGGACGCAAAAAACTGACCCAGATTACCCGCTACGGTACCGTCGTGCTGGCCTTGATTCAGTCCACCGGTATGGCCTTTGCGTTCCGCTCGGCCATTACCTCCGCCTGGGCCGCCAGCGGCGCCGGGTACGCCCTTTCCCTGATTGTCATCATCTTTTCCCTGACAGCAGGTACCGCCTTTCTCATGTGGCTGGGCGAACTGATTACCGACAAAGGCATCGGCAACGGCATCTCCCTGATCATTTTTTCCGGTATCGTTTCCCGCATACCGGTGGTGGCCACCCAGATTATTGGCCTGCTGGTGGCTGGCGAAATCCAGATTTTGCAGGTCGTCCTTATCCTCGTCCTGGCCCTGGTTGTCATCGCCGGCATGATCTATGTCTCCGAGGGCGAGCGCCGGATTCCCGTGCAGTATGCCAAGCGGGTGATTGGGCGCAGGATGTACGGCGGCGCCAGCACCCACATCCCGCTCAAAGTCAATCAGGCCGGAGTCATTCCCGTCATCTTTGCCACTTCGTTGTTGCTGTTGCCGCAAACCATCGGCGGCTTCTGGGACAACAAAATTATTAACGCCATCGCCAATTTCTTCAGGCTGGGCTCAGTGACGGGGACAATTTTCGCCACCATCCTGATTATATTCTTCTCCTACTTCTACACCGCCATCACCATCAATCCCGTCGAACTGGCCGACAATATACGCAAAAACGGCGGCTTTATTCCCGGAATTCGTCCCGGGCGGCCCACAGCCGACCATATTGCCCAAATTCTTAACCGCATTACCCTGGTCGGCGCGCTGTTCCTCGCCGTGGTTTATGCCCTGCCTTATGCCCTGCAAGGCCTGGTGGGGGTCCAGATCGGCATCGGCACTTCCCTCCTGATTGTAATCGGGGTGGCTCTGGAAACCATGAAGCAGATCGAAAGCCAGATGCTGATGCGTCACTACAAGGGCTTTATGTAGGAGGCGGAGGCAATGCGCTTAGTGTTGCTGGGTCCCCCCGGCGCCGGGAAGGGTACCCAGGCCGAGTTAATTAAAGAGCATTTTAACATCCCCCACATTTCCACCGGCGACATGCTCCGCGCAGCCAGGGCTGCCAAAACTCCCTTGGGGCAGCAAGCCGAAAAATACATGGAGGCCGGTGAGCTGGTTCCCGACGACATTGTGGTGGGCATAGTGGCCGAACGCCTGGCCCAGCCCGATTGCCAAAACGGCTTTCTGCTGGACGGCTTTCCCCGGACTGTTGAGCAGGCCTTGGCTTTGGAACGAACCAATACGCGGGTCGATGCGGTGATCAGCATCGAAGTGCCGCGCGATATTTTGGTCGAGCGCCTCAGCGGCAGAAGGATTTGCCGGCAGTGCGGCCGGGCATGGCACGTGCAATTCAACCCGCCCCCCAGCCTCCAGCGTTGCCAGTGCGGCGGCGAACTGTATCAGCGCAGCGACGACCAGCCGGAAACGGTGCGGCAACGCCTGGACGTATATGAGGCGCAGACCAGTCCGCTCAAGGATTGGTACAGACAGCGCGGGCTTTTGGTTGCGGTGGACGGCAATCAGCCCATTGAAGCCGTCTTTGCCGACATCCTAAGCGCCTTGGGAGTTTCGCGATGATCATTCTCAAGTCACCGCGGGAAATTGAATTGATGGCCAAGGCGGGCAGGATAACTGCTCAGGCCCACCAGATTGTCAAGGAAGCCATCGCTCCGGGAATAACCACCAAGGAACTGGATAGATTAGTGGAAGAATTTTTCAAAAAAGTTGGCGCCATCCCCGCTTTCAAAGGTTATCGGGGATTTCCCGCCAGCATTTGTACCTCGGTCAACGACCAGGTGGTGCACGGAATACCTTCTGACGATGTCGTTCTGCAGGAAGGCGATATCCTCAGCGTCGATATTGGCGCCATCTATGACGGATATTTTGGCGACGCAGCTGTAACCTACCCGGTGGGGAAAATTTCCCCGGAAGCAGAAAAACTTCTCAGCGTCACCGCTGAAGCCCTCATGCAGGGAATTGCGCAAGCGGTGGAAGGCAACCGTCTGTCTGATATATCTGCAGCAATACAGCAATGGGTGGAATCCCACGGTTTTTCGGTTGTTCGCGACTACGTTGGCCATGGCATCGGCCAGCAGATGCATGAAGATCCCCAGATCCCCAACTTTGGGCGTCCCGGTTTCGGTCCCCGGCTGGAGGCAGGAATGGTATTTGCCCTGGAACCGATGGTCAATGCGGGCACATACCACGTCAAGGCCCTGGCTGACGGGTGGACGGTGGTGACTGTTGACGGTTCACTGTCAGCGCATTTTGAGCACACTGTGGCAATCACACCCCAGGGCCCAAGAATCCTGACATCAGCGGATTGAGGAGGATAAGTATGCATTTTTCACCCGGCAACATCGTACGTTCGCGTGCCGGCCGAGATAAGGGTACTGTGTACTATGTGCTTTCCGTTGAGCAAAACCGGGTCTTGGTGGCCGATGGTCATAAGCGCAAGGTCAGCAATCCCAAGCCCAAAAATCCTCTGCACCTGGAAATGGTAAACGCGGGAGAAACTCTTGTGAAAACCGATGCTGAAATCAGACATATCCTTGCCGGGATGACGGAAAGCCCGCAAAGAGAAGATAAGGGAGGGAAATGAATGGCTAAGCAGGACGTCATTGAGCTCGAAGGCCGTGTCATAGATGCGCTTCCCAATGCCACATTTCGCGTTGAGCTGGATAACGGCCATGTGGTAATGGCCTACGTCAAGGGTAAACTCCGCATGAATTTTATCAGAATACTGCCCGGAGACCGGGTTTCACTGGAACTGTCGCCTTATGATCTTACCAAAGGGCGTATCACCTATCGTCACAAATAGCACCGGCCCTCAAAGGAGGTAGAAGGATGAAGGTCAGGCCCTCAGTCAAGCCCATTTGCGAAAAGTGCAAGATCATTCGCCGCAAAGGGAGAGTCATGGTTATTTGCGAAAACCCCAAACACAAACAAAAACAGGGATAAGCAGGAGGTGTACTGCATTTGGCTCGTATAGCTGGCGTTGATTTGCCAAGAGACAAACGTGTTGAAGCTGCCTTGACATACATTTACGGAATCGGCCCCACGCTGTCCAAAAAAGTATTGGCCCAGACCGGCATCAACCCCGATACCAGGGTCCGGGATCTGACCGAGGACGAAATCGGCAGGCTGCGGGAAACCCTGGACAAAGACTACCGGGTTGAGGGCGATTTGCGCCGGGAAGTATCCATGAACATCAAACGCCTGATGGATATCGGTTGCTATCGCGGTCTTCGTCACCGGCGGGGATTGCCGGTGCGGGGGCAGAATACCAAGAACAATGCCCGCACCCGCAAAGGCGTCAAGAAAACCGTCGGCGTCAGGCGGAAGAAATAATGGTGAAGGGAGGAAAACAACTTGGCAAGAAAAGGCGCACGTCCCAAGCGCAGGGAGCGCAAAAATATTGAACGCGGTATAGCTCACATCCAGTCCACTTTTAACAACACCGTGGTGACCATAACCGATGTCAACGGCAACACCGTAGCATGGTCTTCTGCCGGCGCCAACGGTTTTAAAGGTTCCAGAAAAAGCACCCCCTTTGCCGCCCAGACCGCAGCCGAGGCTGCTGCCAAAGCCGCCATGGAACACGGTATGAAGACGGTGGAAGTAATGGTCAAGGGGCCGGGGGCCGGCCGGGAAGCAGCTGTTCGTTCTCTGCAGGCAGCCGGACTGGAAATTACCGCCATTAAAGACGTTACCCCCTTCCCCCACAATGGCTGCCGTCCACCCAAACGGCGGCGCATGTAATTCCAACAGGAGGTGTTATAAGATATGGCCAGATATACAGGACCTGTTTGTCGTTTGTGCCGCAGGGAAGGGCTCAAACTCTTCCTCAAGGGCGAACGCTGTTATACACCCAAGTGCGCCATTGAACGGCGCAACTATCCCCCAGGCCAGCACGGCCAGTCCCGGCGCCGGAACCCGTCGGAATTCGGCCTGCAGCTGCGCGAAAAGCAAAAAGTGCGGCGCATTTACGGCCTGACCGAGCATCCTTTCCGCCGCTACTATGAAGAAGCGGCCCGGCGCAAAGGCGTCACCGGCGAAATTCTGTTGCAACGCCTGGAGCTGCGTTTGGACAACGTCGTCTACCGGCTCGGCTTTGCCTCATCGCGCCCCGAAGCAAGGCAGCTGGTTCGCCACGGGCATTTCGCCGTCAATGGCCGCAAAGTAAACATTCCGTCCTATCAATGCAAGGTAAACGATGAAATTTCCGTTCGCGAGGGGAGCGCCAGCTCGGCCAAATTCAAGGAGCTGCGCGAGCTTGCCGCCCAGCATACATCCCCTGCATGGCTGGAGAAAAATGCTGAGACCCTGACCGGCAAAATCATTGCCCTGCCGCGGCGCGAAGATATCGACGATATCCCCATTTCCGAACACCTGATTATCGAACGTTATTCACGGTAAGCCCTCGTAATACAGTAGTGATATAAGGGAGGGTCAAGATTAGTGTTGGAAATTGAAAAGCCCCGCATTGAATGCGTTGAAACTTCGCCAGACAATACCTACGCCCGGTTCACCATCGAACCTTTGGAACGGGGATACGGCATTACTTTGGGCAATTCCTTGCGCCGGGTATTGCTGTCATCCCTGCCGGGCGCCGCTGTGACCAGCGTGAAAATTGAAGGCGTATTGCACGAGTTTTCAACCATTCCCGGGGTGGTTGAGGATACAACAGAGATCATTCTTAACCTCAAGAAACTGCGGTTTAAACTGCATCAAAGCGAACCTGCCGTTCTGCGCATTGAAGCGTCAGGACCGGGGCGCGTCACCGGCGCGGCTGTCATAGCCGCCGACGCCGACATCGAAATCCTTAACCAGGATCAGGTCATTGCCACCCTGGAAGAGGACGCCAGGTTTGTCTGCGAATTCACCGTTTCCCCCGGGCGCGGGTATGCCCCGGCAGAAAAGAACAAGACCGAAGACCAGCCCATCGGCGTCATTCCCGTCGATTCAGTGTTTTCCCCGGTAAAGCGGGTCAACTTCCAGGTTGAGCACACCCGGGTCGGCCAGATTACCGATTATGACAAGCTGACGCTGGATGTCTGGACCGACGGCAGCACACGCCCCGACGAGGCCGTCAGCCTGTCGGCCAAGATCCTCATTGAACACCTGGAGCTCTTTGTAAACCTCAGCCAGTCGGTCAACGAAATCGAGGTCATGGTGGAAAAAGAAGAGGACGAGCGGGAGAAGACCCTGGAAATGCCCATCGAAGAACTGGATTTATCGGTCCGTTCGTACAACTGCCTCAAACGGGCCGGGATAAACTACGTCCACGAATTGACCCAGAAGACCGAAAACGAAATGGTCAAGGTTCGCAATTTGGGCAAGAAATCTCTGGCAGAAGTACAGCAAAAACTGGCCCAGCTGGGTTTGAGTTTGCGCAAAGAAGACGAATAAGGAGGGGAGTCCCATGGCACTTTCTAAATTCGGCCGCCCCACCAACCAGCGCAGGGCGCTCCTGCGCGGTCTGGCCACTGCGGTCCTGAAAAATGAACGCATTATCACCACCGAAGCCAAAGCCAAGGCCATCCGGCCCATCGTCGAAAAGATGATTACCCTGGGCAAACGGGGGGACCTGCATGCCCGCCGTCAGGCCCTGAGCTATTTGCTGGAAGAAGATGTGGTGACCAAGTTGTTCCAGGACATTGCTCCCCGTTATGCCGATCGCAACGGGGGGTACACCAGGCTTTACAAGGCCGCACCCCGCCGCGGCGACGGGGCGCCCCAGGCAATCCTGGAATTGGTATAATAACTGCCCAGGACAGGTCAGAAATCAGTCGGGGACTTGCTGAAGTCGCTGACTGCTGGTCCTGTCTTTTTTTCGGGGTGGGAGGGATTCTAGTGATACGAGTAGAAAACGTCAGCTATTCTTACCAGGCCGAAGAAGGACCGGTCGCAGCCCTCACCGATGTAAACCTTTCCATTGAACGGGGAGATTTTGTGGCCATCATCGGCCACAACGGCTCGGGCAAGTCTACCCTGGCCAAAATGTTCAACGGCCTGCTCATCCCCAGCCAGGGGCGGGTAACGGTCATGGGCAAAACCACTGCCGACCCGGAGCAGAACTGGTGGATCCGGCAACACGTAGGCCTGGTCTTTCAAAATCCCGACAACCAGCTGGTCGCCACCATGGTGGAAGAGGACGTGGCCTTCGGGCCTGAAAATTTGGGCATCCCCCCCGCCCAAATCAGGGAACGGGTGGAGCAAGCCCTGGCCCAGGTCGACATGCTGGACAAGCGTACCCACGCTCCCCACCTGCTTTCGGGCGGCCAAAAACAACGGGTGGCCATTGCCGGCATCCTGGCCATGCGCCCCCAGTGCCTGGTGCTGGATGAGCCCACTGCCATGCTGGATCCGCGCGGGCGGCGGGAAGTGCTGGAAACCGTCCTGCGCCTCAACAGGGAAGAGGGAATTACCGTCATTTGGATTACCCACCACATGGACGAGGCCGTTCTTGCCCGGCGCGTCGTAGTCATGGAAAGGGGCAGGATAGCTATGGAGGGCCCTCCCCGGGCAGTCTTTCTCAGAAGAGAAGAGCTGCAGAAGCTGGACCTGGACGTGCCCGTCATTACCCGCCTGGCGCAGCTGCTGGCCGACGACGGTTATGCCGTGCCCCGGGATGTGCTGACGGTGGAAGAGATGGTGAGCCTGTTATGTCCATAATTGTCTCTTGTTTGACCCACGTATATTCCCCGGGCACGCCCTGGGCCACCGTTGCCCTGAACAATGTATCCCTGGAAATTGCCGACGGCGAGGTTGTCGGTCTCATTGGCCACACCGGCTCGGGAAAATCCACGCTGGTCCAGCATTTCAACGGCTTGCTCAAACCGACTTCCGGAACTGTCATCGTTCAAGGCATCAATCTCGGCGCCAAAGGCGTGGACTTGCGCACAGTGCGCCGCAAGGTGGGCCTGGTATTCCAATATCCCGAGCATCAGCTCTTTGAAGAAACCGTGGCCGCCGATGTGGCCTTTGGCCCGCGCAATTTGGGCCTCTCCGATGCCGAGGTCGAGAAACGCGTGCGCGCCGCCCTGGCGGCAGTGGAACTGGACTATGAAGCAGTGAAAGACCGCTCGCCCTTTGAACTCAGCGGCGGGCAGATGCGCCGGGCGGCCATTGCCGGCGTGCTGGCCATGGAGCCGGAGGTGCTGATCCTGGATGAACCCACCGCCGGTCTCGACCCCCGTTCCCGCGCCGAACTGCTGGGCTATCTGCGCCGCATTCACCGGGAGCGGGGCATCACCCTGATTATAGTCTCCCACAGCATGGAAGAAGTGGCGGCGATGGTCCATCGCATCGTCGTCATGGACAAAGGCAGCGTCTATGCCCAGGGTACTCCCCGGGAAATATTCAGCCGGGGAACAGAATTGCGCGCCATCGGTTTGGATGTGCCGCCCCTGACCCGGCTGATGCTGGAACTGCGCGCCAGGGGAATGGAGCTTCCCGCCGACGTCCTCACCCTGGAAGAGGCCCGGGCGGCCCTGAAGGCCTGTCTGGTGAAAGGGGAGAAGCAGTGATGTTTAAGGGAATTACCATTGGTCAATACTACCCCGGCGATTCCTTTTTTCACCGCCTGGAACCGCGGATAAAAATCGGCCTTATCACTGCCTATGTGGTGTCTTTGTTCCTCCTCGACACCGGTTGGGGTTACCTGATCATGACGCTGGCCACCCTGTCGGTCATCGCAATTGCCAGGCTGCCCTTCAAGCTGTTGCTGCGCGGGTTGCGCCCCCTTTACTTCATAATCGCCTTTACCCTGTTGTTGCATATCTTTTTCACCAAGGGGGGCCGGGTGCTCGTGCAGTGGGGACCGGTTTCCCTGGAAACCCAGGGCCTCTACACCGGCCTGCTCATGGCCTGGCGCCTGGTGTTGCTGGTCACCACTTCTTCGCTGCTGACCCTCACCACTTCGCCCATTGCCCTCACCGACGCCATCGAGAGCATATTAAGTCCCCTGCGGCCCCTGGGTTTCCCTGCCCATGAACTGGCCATGATGATGACCATTGCCCTGCGCTTTATCCCCACGCTGCTGGAGGAGGCGGAGAAGATCATGAAGGCGCAAATGGCCCGGGGTGCCGACTTCGAAAGCGGCAACCTCATTCAACGGGCCAGGGCCATGGTGCCCCTGCTGGTGCCGCTGTTTGTCAGCTCCTTCCGCCGGGCCGACGACCTGGCTCTGGCCATGGAGGCCCGTTGCTACCGGGGCGGCAAGGGCAGGACCCGGATGAAGGTGGCCCGGATTACCGGCGCCGACTGGCTGACCCTGGCCGGTTTCGTCACGGCCATGGCGGTGTTGATATGGCTGGGCGTATAGAGGGCCGGGTCGCCCTGGTGATGGAGTACGACGGCGCCAACTACGCCGGCTGGCAGTTGCAGCACAATGCCGACACCGTCCAGGCCAGGGTGGAAAAGGCACTGGGCCATTTGTTCGGTTGTCCCGTTTCCGTCCGGGCGGCCAGCCGCACCGATTCCGGCGTCCACGCCCGGGGCCAGGTGGTTGCCCTGGACCTGCCGCGCCCGTTTCCGCCCGAAAAGCTGGCGCCGGCCCTCAACTGGCACCTGCCCGCCGATATCCGCGTCGTCAGGGCCTGCACCGTGCCCCGGGATTTTGATCCTCGCACCTGGGCTGTGGGCAAGATCTACCGCTACTGCCTGTTCACCCGCAGGGCCAGCTCGGCCTTTGTCTCCCGCTACTGCTGGCACCTGCCGGGAGAACTGGACGTGGCCGCCATGAACAGCGGCGCCAGGTACCTCATCGGCAGCCACGACTTTGCCAGTTTTCAGGCTGCCGGTTCTTCAGTCCGGGATACCCGGCGCACTATCAGGCATCTGTTTTGCCGGCGGCAGGGCCCGCTGGTGACGATTACCTGCGTGGGTGACGGGTTTCTTTACAAAATGGTGCGTATCATCGTCGGCAGCCTGGTGGAAATTGGCCTGGGCAGGCACAGCCCCGACTGGCTGGGCCAGGTGCTGGCGGGCAGAGACCGCCAGCTGGCCGGGCCGACGGCCCCGGCCCACGGGCTGGTGCTGGAACGGGTGCTGTACCGCCCGTCCCTGAGCAACTGCCGCCGTCCCTGGTGACAAGCGCCGGGCCGTCCCTTGACAGCCGGGCGCGGCTGTAATAATATATATCAGGATGTGTATAAATCCGTGAGCCCCGGATTATACAGGATTTGTTTCAAGGAGGAAAGAGAATGCGCAACACCTATATGGCCAAACCGGAGCAAGTCCAGCGCCGGTGGTTTGTCGTTGACGCCGAAGGCCAAACCTTGGGCCGGCTTGCTTCTGAAGTCGCTTCCATACTTCGCGGCAAGCACAAGCCCACCTTTACCCCACACGTAGATACCGGGGACCACGTTATCGTCATCAACGCCAGCAAGGTGGTTGTAACCGGTAAAAAAGCGCAAAACAAGCTGTACTATCGCCACACCGGATATCCCGGCGGTCTCAGGGCCGAGACCTTTGCAGAACTGATGCAGAAAAAACCGGAACAAGCCGTTTACCGGGCGGTAAAAGGTATGCTCCCCCATAACAGGTTGGGCCGGGCCATGATTAAAAAGCTTCGTGTCTATGCCGGAGACCAGCACGAGCACGCCGCCCAGAAACCTGAAAAATGGGAAATCAGAGGTTAAGGAAAGGGGGATGCACCAATGGCTAAAGTGCAATTTTACGGCACCGGTCGCAGAAAAAAGGCCGTAGCTCGCGTTCGCCTCGTACCCGGCTCCGGCAAGGTGGTCATCAATAAACGGGACATCGACGATTATTTTGGCGGACTGGAAACCCTCAAGCTGATTGTCGCCCAGCCCCTGGAACTTACCCAGACAGCGGGCAAATTTGACGTCCTGGTCAACGTCCGCGGCGGCGGCATCAGCGGTCAGGCCGGCGCAATTCGCCACGGTATCGCCCGGGCCCTGCTCAAGGCCGATGCCGAACTGCGCCCCGTCCTGAAGAAGGCCGGCTTCCTCACCCGGGACCCCAGGATGAAAGAGCGCAAAAAATACGGCCTCAAAGCTGCCCGTCGCGCTCCGCAATTCTCCAAACGCTAACTGCGCGGGCGCCGCGGCCCATCCGGCGGGTCCGGCGGCGAAGGTGCGCCTGTCTCCAATTGCAATCAGCAACAACCGTCAAGAACCCTTGGCGGTTATTTTTTTTGCCGCCCTGCGCCGCCGGCGGCCCATGGAGCGGGTCCGGCGGCGAAAGGCCGCCGTCACCAAAACCAGAACCGGACCGGTGTTGCGAATCCAAATTTATGGTAATATGGTGTCAGAAAGGGGATGATTGAATGATTATTACAACAACACCCGGTGTGGAAGGCAAAACCATCAGGGAGTATAAGGGGATTGTCTTTGGCGAAGTCATTTCCGGGGTAAACTTCCTCAAAGATTTTGCCGCAGGGTTGACCAATTTCTTTGGCGGGCGCTCGGGCTCATACGAGGGCGAACTGATCCAGGCCCGGGAGGCGGCGCTGGCGGAAATGGAAAAGAGAGCCGCCGCCCTGGGGGCCAATGCCGTTGTGGGAGTGGACATCGATTACGAAGTCCTCGGCCAGGGCGGAAATATGCTCATGGTAACCGCCTCGGGGACGGCAGTGGTGGTCGGATGATGCGGTAACGGGCGCCACCGGCGCATGTACCCGGTTTCAGAAGCAATAATATTTGCCATGGGGGATGCGGTATGGAAACAGTATACAGGTATCGGAAGCATTTGCGGGAGCCGCTGAAGTACATCGGCCTGTTTTTTCTCCTGCTTTTCCTGTTTGTTGTGCTGTATTTGCTTCTGGCCATGCAGGGCCGGCAATTCGACGCAGGTGTGCTTGAGGCAGTCGTTTTTGCCCTCATATTTTTCTTCGTAATCATTGGTGCAGAAATCTTGCTGTTATATTATCTGTTTCTCAGGAGGTTTGCGATAATCAGCGTCCGGCTGACAGATGATGCCATTATATATGACAATATCAAGGGCAGGACTGTAGTTCCTTATGAAGAAATCGTCGCGCTGAAGTTCCCTTCAATAGAGTATGCCGGCGGCTGGGTTCAGATTGTCCACAGCAAGGGAAGCATAAGGCTCACTGTTGTGCTGGAGTCCATAGGGGAGTTTGTTAAGCAGCTGAAAGAAAAGCTGGAGCAAAGGAACATGGCTCACAAGTACAAGGAATCCCAGCTGATAAGTTTCTACAAGACAGCAACATACTCCGACCAGAGCTGGGAAAGGATCTATGAAAACTCCAAGTTGCTTCTGGCATCCATGGTGGTCAGCGTCCTGATATTAATGGTCTTGCCATTTATAAAGGGCCAGGGCGGTTTGGGGTTGCCGCTGTCGCTGTTGGCGGTGATTTTGCTGGCAATTGGTTTTTCTGTTGGCGAGGTAGTAATCAACAGGAGGTTTGCCACGGGGACTGACGAGATGAGCCTCCAGGCCCCGGAGCGGGACAAGGGCTTTGAGAAAAAGGTCTATACATGGGTGTTTGGGGTTTATTGGGTAATATTTCTGGCGGCAATGATAATTATTGCCTTGATGTGAGAGGATTAAGCCAAAAACAGGATTGAGACGTGCGGCAGATCGCCGGAGCCCGGTGTCGCAGTGTCGCAGCTGTTGCATATGCTGTAGGGATACGGAGGTGACAGCATGGCAACTGCGACACGAGTGGGGGTGCTTGTCGGCCCCCGGCGACTGGAAGCCCTGGTCAAGGGCAACCCGGGACCCCGCCTGGCGGCGCTGCTCCAGGCTGGCCGGGAGGCCGGCGTGCCGCTGTTTTTTTTCACCCTGGACGGGGTGGATATGGATGCCAGGACAATAAAGGGGATAACGCCGGCAGAAGGCTGGTGGCAGGAGGCGCGTTTGTCGTACCTGCCGGTACTGTATCGAATCTGTGCGGTGGCGGAAGAACAGAGGCCGTTATTTGCCGCTTTCCTCAGCCAGTTGCGGCGCAGGGGCACGGTATTTCTCAATTACCCGTGGTTCATGGACAAGTGGGAGACCTACCGGTGCCTGGTCAACACCGAACTGGCCCCGCACCTGCCCCGGACGTGGCCCATCGCCGACCCCGCGGAAGTCCTGGCACTGCTGGAAGAACATCCCCAGCTGTACCTCAAGGCCTGCGTCGGCGGCCGCGGCAAACAGGTGCTGCGGGTGGAAAAGCTGGGTCGGGATGCCTATGGCTTCATCAGGTTCAGGGACGGACTGGCCCGGGGCAAGCTGCACAAATTCAGTTTGCTCCGGGAAATACAGGGCTTTTTCGGCGCCAGGCCAATTATTGCCCAGGAAAGGATTGACCTCATCCAGGTCAACGGCCGCAACGTCGACCTGCGCGCCGAGGTGCAGCGCACCGCACAGGGAACTATTCATGTCATTGCCATTGCCGCCCGCATTGCCCGCCGCCATTCGCCCATCACCACCCATTCCGTCAGCATGTCCCTGGAAAATTTCAGCCGCCTGTACCCGTCCCTGCTGGGCGATTACCGGGCGTTTGCCGCCAGGGCAGAGGAATTTTTGTGCCGCGTCTACGCCGCCCTGGAAAAATGCTTCGGTTGCTGCGGCGAACTGGGCATTGATTTCGGCCTTGACTGCAGCGGGGGCCTGTGGTTCATTGAAGCCAATTCCCAGTCGGCCAAAGTTTCCCTGTTCAACAGCTGTCCCCTGTCCCTCATCATCCGGTCCTATGTCAACCTCCTGAAATACGCCTGCGCCCAGGCCGCCCAAAGGAAGGCGCTGGATTAAGTCGTATCGCCCCCGCCCGGGACATATAGATTAGGGGGGGTGATTTTTTTGTCCAGGGCCGACAAACTCAAGCTGATAATAAAAGCAGCGGCGGCAATGGGGCTGGTCGTGGTTATTGTGCTGGCAATGTACCTGCGGGAGCCGGCGCAGCCCGCGGCGGGGACACCCGCCGTCCTTTCGGCGCCGGGGGTGGTCATCGATGCCGGTCATGGCGGCTATGACGGCGGCGCCCAATGGGGCGGGGCGGTGGAAAAGGACGTCAACCTGGCCATTACTCTGCAGCTCCGGGAAATACTGCTGGCCACGGGGTACCGGGTGGCCCTGACCAGGTACGGTGACTACAGCCTCATCGAGGAAGAAGAGGCGTCCAATCCCAAAAAAAGGGAGGACATGGCCCGGCGCCTGGCGGTCATCGAAAAGCACCAGCCGGACATCGTCATCCTCATTCATTGCAATGCCATCCGCTCAACCCAGTGGTCGGGAGCGCAGACCTTTTACCAGGAGGGCTTCGACCAGGGCAAGCTGCTGGCCGAGGACATCCAGCACTACTTGCGGGAGTTTACGGCGACGACCCGGCAGGCCAGGCCCCTGGATTTATACCTGCTCCGGGAAAGCAGCATCGTCGGCAGCCTGGTGGAGGCCGGCTTTCTGTCCAATCCTGCAGAGCGGGACCTGCTCCTGCAAAGGGGATACCAGCGCATCCTGGCCACGGCCACCTGGCTGGGGATCAGCAAGTACCTGCATGAATCCGGCCTTGCCCTGGAAGACTGAGGGGAGGCAGCAGGGCCAAAAAGCTTCCCGGGTGCAGGAAATTTGGCAGTTGTGGCAAATTATACAGGTGAAAGGGGGAAGGGATATGGCCATGTCGACGCTGGCGCCGGGAATGCCGGCTGTACTGATTCTGGACCGGGAAGCAGTGGTGCGCCATGTCAGCGACAATGTGCGCCAGGTGCTGGGGGATGCCGCAATCCAGGCGGGGAAACCCCTGCCCGCCGCCCTCCGGGGGTGGAAAGGGGAAAACCCCTGGCAAACCGAGTACGCAGGCAGAGAGCTCAGTATCGTGGCCGAAGAGTGGAACGGCTATACCCTTCTGCTCATCTGCGACCGCTACAACGTTTATGCCGAAGCCGCCGCAATACTCAACGCCATCGACGAGGGCATCCATGTGGTCAACAAGCACGGGCGGACGGTGTTTTACAATCCTGCCATGGCCAAACTGGAAGGCATGGACTACAACCAGGTGCTGCACAAAAAAGTGCTGGATATGTTTCCCTCCCTGACGCCGGAAACCAGCACCATCCTCCGGGTGCTGAAAACCCGGGAACCCATCTACGACCAGGTGCAGACTTATTTCAACCACAAAGGCCAGCGCATAACTTCGGTGAACAGCACCATTCCCCTGTGGAGCGGAGACAAATTCATCGGCGTGGTGGAACTGGCCAAGGATGTGACGCGCATGGAAGCCCTGGCGCAGAAAGTGGTGGACCTGCAACAGCGGCTGTACCGCCGCCAGCACGGCGCGGAACTGCCCTCCACCCAGTACACCTTCACAGACATCGTGGGGGAGAGCCCCGCCCTGCGCCGCCCCCTGGAACTGGCCCGGCGCGCTGCCCGGACCAGTTCGCCCGTCCTCATCTACGGGGAGACGGGGACCGGTAAAGAGCTGGTGGCGCAAAGCATCCATAACTTCAGTCCCCGCCGCAACGGTCCCTTCATTGCCCAGAACTGCGCCGCCCTGCCCGGATCGCTGCTGGAAGGGATTTTGTTCGGCACCGTCAAGGGCAGCTTCACCGGCGCCGCCGACCGGCCCGGCCTGATTGAACAGGCCGATGGAGGCACTTTGCTGTTGGATGAAATCAACTCCATGGACATCGACCTCCAGGCCAAACTGTTGCGGGTGCTCCAGGACAACCGGGTGCGCCGGGTGGGGGGACTCAAGGAAGTGCCGGTCAACGTGCGCTTTATCGCCACCACCAACACCCTGCCCCAAACCGCTATCGCGCAGGGCAGCCTGCGCCAGGACCTCTATTACCGCCTGGCGGTGGTCAACATCGCCCTGCCCGCCCTGCGCCAGCGCAGGGAAGATATACCCCTGCTCTGCCGCCACTTTGTGGACAAGTATAACCGCCGCTTTGGCCTTGCCGTCAAGGGCATTGCACCGGCGGTAATGAACCTGTTCCAGGCTTACTCCTGGCCCGGCAACGTGCGGGAGCTGGAGCACGTCATCGAGGGCGCCATGAATATAATGGCCTCCGACGAAGAATACATCGACCTCTGCCATCTGCCCGCCAGCCTGGCGCCTCAGGCCGCGCCGGCGCCGGCGGGACTGGAGGAATGCACGCTGCCCGAGGCGGTGGCCAGGGTGGAGCGCAGCATGATCGAAGCGGCCATGGCCAAAACCGGCGGCAACATTACCCGGGCGGCCCGGCTGCTGGGCATAACCCGCCAGGCCCTGCAGTACAAGCTGGGCAAGTACGGCATCCTGGCGGAACAGTAAAGATAAGAAAAAGCCGGGCGTGAGGCCCGGCTTGATTTATTTTTCGAAGTAATTGACCACTTGGTCCACCAGCTGGCCGACATAGGCGACGGCGGTGCGGATGGCATCGGGTTTGGTCATATCCACCCCTGCCATTTTGGCCAGTTCCATGGGCGGCTTGGAACCGCCGGCTTTGAGCACCTCCAGCCAGCGCTCCACCGCCGGCTGTCCTTCTTCCCGGATGGCCTGGGCCACCGCTGTTGCGATGGTGAGGCCGGCGGAATAGCAGTACGGGTACAGGCCCATGTAGTAATGGGGCTGGCGCATCCAGGTCAGGCGCGCCCCTTCGTCAATTTCCACCTCGCCGCCCCAGAATTCATCCAGGATGTCGCCCTGTACTTTGCTGAGCAAAGCGGCGGTGACGGGCTGGCCCTGTTCGGCGAGAGTGTAGATGCGGCGCTGCAGTTCGCCTTCAATGAGGTGGCGGACAAAATTGTGGTGGTAAGTCATCAGCAGTTGCATGTTCAGCCAGCAATGCATGCGCGGGTCGCCGCCCTGGGCCTTGATGTAATCTGCCACCAGCAGTTCGTTAATGGTGGAGGGAGCTTCGACAAAGAAAGAGGAAGTCCTGGAGTTGCCCAGGGACTGGTAGCGCAGGGAAAGCACGCCGTGGCCGGCGTGACCCAGTTCGTGGGCCAGGGTCAGGGTGGTGCGCATGTTGTCGGTCCAGGTAATGAGGATGAAGGGGTGGACATCGGGGATGCTGGCGCAGAAGGCGCCGGTGGACTTGCCCACGTTGTCGGCCAGGTCAATCCAGCGGTTGGCCAGGCCCTGGCGAATTATCTCGGCATACTCGGGACCCAGCACCGACAGGCCCTGGAGAATGTATTCCGAAGTCTGCTCCCAGGTGGTGGCAGGCTGAAAATCCGGGTCCAGGGGGGCCTCGATGTCGCAGTAGAGCATTTTATCCAGACCCAGCACTTTCTTGCGCAACCGGGCATACCGGCGCATGTGGGGGGCCAGTTCCTTGAGGATGATGTCGTGCAGGGCATTATAGGCTTCCATGCTGACTTCCTGCCGGTGCAGGAACATGTCAATGGCAGATTTGTAGCCCCGCAGCCTGGCCAGCACCACATTTTTCTGCACCTCGGTGCCCCAGGTGGCGCCGTAGGTATTTTGGTAGGCCTTGAGTCCCTGGGTGAAGGACTGGTATGCGTTGCGGCGCAGCACCGGATCGGGAGAAGTCTCGTAGTCTTCCTCATAAAGGGCAAAGGACATGGGATGGGTGTTGCCCTTGCTGTCCAGCACCGGCGCAAAGGTCATATCTGCCGCCTTGGAGCGGTTGTAGATCATGCCGGGCGCTTCCAGCACCTCGCGCAGGGAGGCCAGGGCCTCTTCCGTCTCCCGGGACAGGGTGTAGGGTTTTTCCGCCAGCATTTGCTGCAACATGCGGGCAAAGTCGGCGAAGCCGGCTTCTGTCTCCAGGTACTTTTCCACGACGCCCTCGGGCAGGCTGAGGAGCTCGGAGCGCAACAGGGCCATGGCAGCCTGGTATTTGGCCGCCGCGGCGCCGGCCCGGCCCATGGCGGCCTGGGCGGCAGGGTTGGTCCCGTCGACGGACAAGTTGAGGTTGGCGTAGGCCATGACGCGGAAAAAGCGCTTGGAGAGGTTCTCCATTTTGCGCAGGACTGCCAGGACGGCATCAGGCCCCTGGCTCAGCCGGCCAAACTCCTGGCTGAAGGCGGGCAGTTCCGCCTCCACCGCTTTAAGCTCCTTTTCCCAGTCCGCTTCGGAGGCAAAGATATCCTCCAGTTTCCATGTCTGTTCAACAGGCACTTCCGAACGGGTCAGGCGTTTTTTCATGACATTACCTCCTCGAATTCTATTTGCAGACTGAACAGTCCTGATCCCATGGCAAGTTGGCGGGCCCAGGGCCAATACATGGCCGGTGATTTGCCCAGTTTGGCCAGGATGCTGGCAGACAAGCCGCGGCAACGGCGGCGATAGCGGGCAGCCGCCCCCTGGGTTCCCTTTTCCAGGGCGCGGGCCAGGGCCAGGGCGCTGCGAAAGGCATAACTGAGGCCTTCGGCGGAGCTGGGGCTGATCCATCCCGCCGCCTCGCCGATGAGGACGACGTCCCGGCTGCCCAGGCATATTTGCCCCAGGCCAGCTGGCCGGAGCAGGTGAGTACCGTGGCGCCGCACCGGCTCATCCA
>Ga0116179_1000105_pt1 | contig 62379 bp, 55 predicted proteins | sample AD_UKC071_MetaG_FD_89751 | JGI IMG/M metagenome (GOLD analysis project Ga0116179, IMG submission 89751) | Active sludge microbial communities of municipal wastewater-treating anaerobic digesters from USA - AD_UKC071_MetaG | ecosystem: Engineered > Bioreactor > Anaerobic > Digestate | place: USA...
CCGCATATGGCTAAAAACTGCATATGCCTTCCTGTCCTGGCCCAGCAACCCGTAGGTTGTGCCCAGTTTCATCATATCGTCGGGGTCATCCCCCCAGATGCCGTCCAGGACATCGATTTGCCGGCGCACCGCCAGCTGGTCGCCCAAGATTTGATAAAACAGGGCCAAATTACAGTTGGCATATACATTTTCGGGGTGAATCTCCAAAATTTCCCGGCACACAGCCAGAGCCCTGTCCACCTCGCCCAGATAAAACAGGGTCAGGGCCAAATTGTTTTTGGGTGCAGACAGCTCCGGTTCCAAACTGCTGGCCTCGGCGAACAACTTTGCCGCCTCCTCGAGCAGGCCCTGGCTTGCAAGCTCTATGCCCCGGAGACAGAGGTTTTCAATTATGCTTCTCTGCTCGGGATCCAGCATGGGCAGCTCCGAACGCAGAAAGTGCAGTATTTCCTCCGCTTGCCAGCTGTAATCGCCGTATGGTTCGCGCTCCAGATACTCGCGCAAACACCGGCCGGCCTCCCGGTATTGGCGTAACTGGCCGTGGTTGAGGGCCAGCCAAAACCAGCTCTCGTTAAGGTCGCCGTCCATCTGCGTCACTGAGTGCAGCAAGGAAATCGATTCCTGATATTTGCCCATCTCCGTAAGAAGACAGGCCAAATTAAAATGGTTGACGGGGTTGCCGGGATCAACGGCCACAGCCCGCCGGTAGCAGGCCAGAGCCTGCTCCAGTTTGTTCCGGCAATAATAGTAACTGCCCCGTTGAAAATACAGTTTTGCGCCGCGACGAAAATCAATGATCCGCGTTCCTACCGCCGTCACCCCCTTTTGCAATCCAACTCATTCTAGCAAAGCCGCTCTGTTTTGACAAGAACAACCGGGCTTCGGCCACGGCAGCAAAGGAACCGGTCACACACAACACCTCGGTCCGGGCGGCGGCAGCTTCCACGGCGGCGGAAATGCCGGGAAATATTTCGGCGCCGGCGGGCACTGGTCCCGGCACAAAACTGCGGGCATCCCGGACCGGGGCGCAATACACCCTGGCCCCGGTGGCCAGCATCTGCCGGAGCATTTCGTCAATCTTTTTGTCCGCCAAAAAGCCTGCCACATAAACGACGTCCTTGCCGGCAAACCTGGCCGCCACCGCCTCGATGAGATTGGCGACAGATTCCGGGGTATGGGCCACATCCAGGACTACTGCGGGACTGGTCCCCCACACTTCAAATCTCCCCGGCAGGCCAGGTTCCTGCAGTCCGCGCACTATGGCCTCAGAGGAAATACCGGGGTACAAGCCGGCCAGGCAGGCCGCCATTGCTTTGTTGACCCGGCTGGCCCGGGTTTCAAACCCGTGGGGGACAAAGGAAATATGGCGGCCCGGCAACTGCAGTTCCGCCCGTGCACCCTTTTGCCGCCAGGCAAAATCCCGGCCAGCGGCCAGCACAGGCGCCGAAAACAAATGCGCCCTCTCTTCAATCAACTCCAGAGATTCGCCGCCGGCAGCGGTTACCACCGGCGTATACGGCTTCAATATCCCCGCCTTTTCCCGGGCAATTTCCGGCAGGGTGTGCCCCAAAATGCCCTGGTGCTCAGCAGTAACCGAGGTAATACATGTGGCGCGGGGCCGGCGAAAGACGTTGCCGGGATCCAATCGTCCCCCCAGTCCCGACTCCAGCACCAGGGTATTAACCCCCTGTTGGCGCAGCCAAAAGATACCGGCGGCCAATAACACCTCGGAAAAAATCCATGTACCGTACTTGCCGGGCAGAGGGGGCAGGCTTTGCCGCACCCGCCGAACACAAGCCCAAAGGTCCTGTTCGGGAATATCCCGGTTGTTAACCTTAATGCGTTCGCAGATGCTGATGAGGTGGGGCGAAGTAATCAAACCGGTATCGATGCCGGAAGCCGTCAGTATCGCTGCCAGTGCAGCTGCCGTCGTGCCCTTGCCCTTGCTGCCGGTGATAAAATACAAGTTCATTTCTGCGTAATCCGGCACCACCTGCTTGAGAAGCAGCCAGGTCCGGTACAGGTTGAAGTTGATCTTGCTGAACCGGGGCAGCTTTTCCAGCCATTGGCAGTCGCTGGACAAGGGTTATTCCCCCCTCAAATCTGCGAGCCTCTTCAACACCAGTTCCCGCTTGCTGCGGTAACTGTCCAGTTTGTCCCTTTCCTCCCGGACCACCGCCGGCGGAGCCTTGGTAACAAAGCCGGGATTGGCCAATTTCTTTTCGATGCGCTCCACCTCAAAGTCCAGGGCCTTCTTTTCCTTTTCCAGGCGCGCAATTTCCTGGCCGACGTCAATTACGCCCCGCAACGGCACCAGCACTTCCCCAAAGCTCAGAGTCCTGCCCACGGCTTCCCTGGGTTTTTCGCCATGGGTCATGACCTGGAGCTCAGAAACCTTGCCCAGGTGGCAAACCCAGGGCGCCAAAGCTGCGTAAACGGCGGCGTCGTTGACGTACAAAAGGGCGGGGATTTGCTGGCCGGGATTGATATTCAGTTCACTGCGAATGTTGCGCACCGCCCGCACCAGTTCCATCACCAGCTCAAATTCGCTGCCGTCACTTGCTTCCTCCGCCCGGGGCCATTGGGAAAAGGCAATGGAACCCTGCTCCAGGTGCTGCCAGATTTCCTCGGTTATAAAAGGCATGATGGGGTGGAGCAACTGCAGGGCCCCGGTCAGGACTTTTTTCAGTATGGCCTGGGTGGCGCGGCGCTGGGTATCGTCTCCCTTGAGGCCCAATTTGGCTGCCTCGATGTACCAGTCGCAATACTCGTTCCAAATGAATTCGTATATCTCCCGGGCGGCCTCGCCCAGCTCGTATTTTTCCAGGTTGGCGGTCACAGCGGCGACGGTCTCGTTAAAGCGCCGCAGTATCCAGCGGCCGGGCAGGTCGGCATGGGCAGCGGCAACGGGGCCGGGGTCGCCGTCGAGATTCATGAGCACAAACCGGGCGGCGTTCCAAAGCTTATTGGCAAAGGTCCTGCCCGCTTCCACCCTGTCCTGCTGGAAGCGAATGTCATTGCCCGGGGCAGCTCCGGTGAGCAGGGCGAAGCGCAGGGTGTCGGCGCCGTATTCTGCAATGACGTCCAGGGGATCGATGCCGTTGCCGAGAGACTTGCTCATCTTCCTGCCCAGCTCATCCCGCACCAGACCGTGAATGTAAACGTGCTTAAAGGGCACTTGCCCGGTGAATTCCAGAGAAGTAAATATCATCCGGGCCACCCAGAAAAAGATGATGTCGTAGCCGGTAACCAGCACGCTGGTGGGGAAGTAGGTGCGGAAATCGGAGGTATCCTCGGGCCAGCCCATGGTGGAAAAGGGCCACAGGGCCGAACTGAACCAGGTGTCCAGCACGTCTTCATCCTGCACCAATTCTCTGCCGCCGCACCGGGGGCAGGCGGAGGGTTCCTCCACCGCCACCACCGTTTCGCCGCATTTGCAATACCAAGCCGGAATGCGGTGTCCCCACCAGAGTTGCCGCGAAATGCACCAGTCCCGCACATTTTCCATCCAGTTAAAATAGATTTTGGCAAAGCGGCCAGGGATAAATTCCACTTCTCCCCGGCGCACCGCCTCGATGGCCGGCCGGGCCAGGGGCTTCATTTTTACAAACCACTGTTTGGAAACCAGGGGCTCGACCACTGTATTGCAACGGTCGCAATGGCCAAGGGCATGGCGGTGATCCACCGTCCTGACCAACAGGCCCGCCTCTTCCAGCTCCTGCAACAGGGCCTGGCGGCACTGATAGCGATCCAGCCCGGCATACTTGCCCGCCGCCGCCGACATCCTGCCCCGGGTGTCCATGATTGTCACCAGGGGCAAATTGTGGCGCCGACCCATCTCGAAATCATTGGGGTCGTGGGCCGGGGTAACCTTAACGGCACCGGTGCCGAATTCCGGATCGACGCTCTCGTCAGCGATAATGGGGATACGGCGGCCTGCCACCGGCAGGAGTATTTCCTTGCCCACCAGTTCCCGGTACCTTTCATCCCCGGGATGCACCGCCACTGCCGTGTCGCCCAGCATGGTCTCGGGGCGGGTGGTGGCGATAACGACGTGGCCGCTGCCGTCGGCCAGGGGATATTTAATGTGCCAGAGATGGGCATCTTTTTCTTCGTGCTCCACTTCGATATCGGAAAGGGCCGTCTGGCAACGGGGACACCAGTTGACAATGTACTCGCCCCTGTAAATCAGGCCCTTCTCGTACAGGCGCACAAACACTTCCCGCACCGCCCGGGAACATCCCTCATCCAGTGTGAAGCGTTCCCGGGACCAGTCGCAGGAAATTCCCAGCTTTTTAAGCTGGCCCACTATGCGCTGGTGGTACATCTCCTTCCACTGCCACACCCTGGCCAGGAATTTTTCCCGCCCCAGATCGTGGCGGCTCAGTCCCTCTTCCTCCCGCAGTTTTTCCTCCACCTTAATTTGCGTGGCTATGCCTGCGTGGTCGGTTCCCGGCAGCCACAGGGCGGCAAAACCCTGCATGCGCTTCCAGCGGGTCAGCACGTCCTGGAGGGTGTTGTCCAGGGCATGGCCCATGTGCAGGGCGCCGGTAACATTAGGGGGCGGCATGACAACGGAAAAGACGTCGCCCTGGGGATTATGGGGCGCCACAAACTTGCCCTGCCAGTACTGGCTGATTCTGGGCTCGATTTCATGCGGGTTGTACGCTTTGCTCAGTTTCGTTTGCACAGAAATCCCTCCTAAAACTAAAAAAGCGCTTGCCCATAAGGGCGAAGCGCTCGCGGTACCACCTTACTTCCCGGCCACAGCCGGCTCAACGGATAACGGGAATGACCCGGCGCACAGAGGCGCTGGCTCCAGGGCGACCTTCAGGTGAGCGGCCGGGAGAACTTGCAGCCTGTGGTTCTCCTCTCTGCAACGGACGCGGGCACCCTACTCCTCCCCTTCACAGCCTTTGCAATTTGGATTTTCCTTATCATACTGCAATTGGCGGCGCAAGTCAAGGATTGTGCCATCAATTTGGGCAAAGAAAGGGCTGCATTTCCCGGCCGGGACATGCAGCCCATTGGTACTTGGTATACTACACCACCGAAGGTTCCCGCAGCAATTCGCCTTTTTCAAAGCGCTCCAGGCTGAGGGGCGAAATGTCGATATGCGGCTCCTTGCCGGAAATCAATTCCGCCATCAGCATGCCTGTGACGGGACCCAACATGAAGCCGTGGCCGCTGAAGCCGACGGCATTGTAGAATCCCCGGCACGCAGGCGCTTCGCCCAAAATGGGCTGAGCATCGGGAGACATGTTGTACAACCCCGCCCATTGCCGCACCACCCGGAGTTGGGCCAGCGGGGGAAGCACGGGCAGGACTTTGGCCGCCATCTCCTCCATAAAATGCCAGGTGGACGAAACCACGTGTTCCTTGAGCTCATTGGGGTCGCCAAAACCCATGATAAAACTGCCGTGGGGCGTCTGCTGGCAATAGAACCCGTGATGCAGTGAGATGACCATGGGACCCTGAATGGGCGCCACCGGCTCTGTGACGAGAATTTGATGGCGTTCGGGGTAGGTGGGCAGGTCAACGCCCGCCATGGCCGCCACCTCCCGGGAATATCCGCCGCTGGCATTGAGCACTGCATTGGTATGAATTTTGCCGGCGCTGGTCTCCACCGCCACCACGCGGCCGTCCTTGACCTCGATGCCAGTTACTTCGGTGCCGGTCATGATTCTGACCCCGAGGCGGCGGGCGGCGATGGCATAGGAGTTGGTAGTGGTAAAGGGGTTGATGTGGCCGTCGGTGGGACAGAAAGTGGCCGCCAGCAGCCCGTCGGTATTGAGGTAGGGCACAATCTCCCGGGCTTCAGCAGGAGAAATCAGCCGGGCAGGCACATCCAGCGACTGCTGCAGGGCGACGTTCTTTTTGTACTGTTCCACCATTTTTTCGGTGTAGGCCAGCATGAGATAACCCTGTTGCTTGAACTCGATGTCGAGGCCGGTATCCAGCTCTTCATTAAGGGTTTCAAAGGCCTTGATGCTTTCCTTGGCCAGGAGGATATTCATTTTGAGGCCCCACTGCTGACGCACGCCGGCGCCGCAACGGCCGGTGGAACCGCTGGCCAAAAAGTCGCGCTCCACCACCACTACGTCGGTGACGCCCTGTTTGGCCAGGTAGTAGGCGGTGGCACAGCCGATGATGCCGCCGCCGACTATGACCACATCTGCACTCATCTTAGTCATGTTTCTCCCCTCCCGCAAGCAGAGTACCCAGTTTTATTCCCTTGATGGGCGGGCGCGCCTTGTGCGGGGGGATTTCAGCGGGATCCTTCCCCGTAAGCAAGGCAATTTCCCTGACCAACAACTGGTGACAGGTTCTGCCCTGACACGGGCCCATACCGCAACGGCTGATGCGTTTGATTTCTTCCACCGTAGTATAACCCGCCTCAATGAGCTTGCGCACGTCTTCCCGGGTCAAATCCTCACAGCGGCAGATGATGGTGTCTCTATCTTCCATTATCTTCACCCCCGAGCTTGATGCCCCTGACCTCGTTGACCAGGTCCACGGGCACTTTAAGGCCAATGACGACGGTGCGGTCCTGATTCCTGGCGGTGCGCACCTCCACCACCTCGGCCCGGCACACATCTTTGCCGTCCCTGCCCACTGCCGTCACTTCACTGCCCTTTTCCGGCACCGGCAAGTATTCCCAGGGAATGAGGACCTTGCCGTAACCGGGGGCGTACGTTTCATCCACCACGAAAATTGCCAGGCCGGGACAACGGGCAATACAGACCCCGCACCCGTTGCACAGGTCGTAATCCACCCGGGGAATGTTGTTGATGTCTTCGCCGATGGTTACGGCCTTAAAGGGACAGGATTTCTCGCAGGGATTGCAGGGAATTTTCTGGTAACATTCGTATACCACATAGGGACCGGCCTTGCGCCTTTCCTCGGGAGGCAATTTGGCTTGCCAGTCCTCTTTTTGCGCAACACCTGTTGTCTTAAGCATTGGCTATCCCTCCCTCCAGTTTGGCAATGCCGGAACGGATCTTTTCTCCCACCGGCCCGCCGCGCAGCGCTTTGAGGCTGGCCTGGCTGCGGGCAATGATTTCATCAGCAGCAGCGACATCGGCGCCCAGCTGCTTGGCGGCGGCAGCACCGGCCAGGCGGCCTTCCACCATGGCGGCGCTGGCCTCTTCTACCCCAGCCACGTCGCCGGCCACGTAAATCCATTCCTGGCTGGTCCTGAGCAGAGAATCGCGGACGGGAACATCTCCGCCCAGTTCAGGCACATACCGGGTCCGGCAACCTGCCTGCCGCAACAGGTCCACCACCGGCGACAGCCCGACGGCCAGGCATACTACATCCACTTCCAGTTCCTGCTGGGAACCGGGCACGACCTGCCAGTTGTCATCCAGGCGGGCGATGACGGCAGATTCCACCGCTTCCTTGCCCCGGGCCGCCAGGATGGTGTGCCTGGTCAAGATTGGCACGCCGGCCCTGGCCAGTTTGGAAGCATGAACGAGATAACCGCCGATTTGGGGGGCAGCCTCAACAACTGCCGCCACCTGGACGCCGGCTTGCAGGAGCTGATAACTGACAATGATGCCGATATTTCCAGCGCCCACCATGAGCACTCTGTTTCCAGGCAAAACCCCGTACTGGTTCATCAAGGTTTGCACTGCCCCCGCCCCGTACACTCCGGGCAGGTCATTGCCGGGAAACGCCAGGAATTTTTCCGAGGCCCCGGTGGCAAAGATTGCAGCCTGCGGACTGATCTTAAAATATTCATCCTCGCCGGTAAGGGCAGTCAGCACCCTGTCTTGGTAACAACCGATGACAGTGGTGTTCAGTTTGAATGTAATTTTGTCCTGACCTTCTTTGAGCAGGAGCTGGGGGATGTCGATGCCGCGGACGCCGGCATGATGTTCGCCGGAACCAAAAAATTTGTGGGTTTGCTTGACCAGCTGACCGCCCAGGCTGCGTCCTTCATCCACCAGCAATACCTGAATGCCCAGGGATGCGGCTGTATCCGCTGCAGCCAGGCCGGCCGGCCCTCCCCCCACCACCAGCAATTGAGTTTTTACCACTTCAGTTCACCTCCTGTGGCAGGTTGACGCCTGACGTCCATACCTTCCACCAAAGGTTCCACACAGGCCCGCACATTGGGCGTGCCGTTGACAGTCATGAGACAGGCCGAGCACTTGCCAATGGCGCAAAAAAACCCCCGGGGGCGATGGTAACGACGGCTGTGACTGAGAACTTTGATGCCGTTGGCATGCAGGGCGGAAGCAATGGTATCTCCTTCTCTCCCCTGCAGCTTTCGGCCTTCAAAGGTAAAGGTGATCACCGGCTTTTCTTCAAACTGCAAAATCGGGTGTTTTGTGATTCTCCTCAAGCCATTCTCCTCCCACATACGAGTACTGTGATTTACACCACATTGTAGTAGATTCTATTTCGAAGCCCTCTTTTCCTGCCGTCGACAGGTTATTTATTTCACAATCTCTGCCAAAATAATCCAGGAGCCGCTGTAGGCTCCTGGCAAAACTATATGATATCCGGATCGATATCGCTGGCTCCTTCTCCCAGCCGGCGCAGGGGTTTTACCGCCGGCCCCTCCACAATATCTCCTGTATAGGAGAAACGGGAACCGTGGCAGGGGCAGTCCCAGGTCTTTTCGGCAGGGTTCCACTTCAGTTCACACCCGAGATGGGTACAGGTGTTGTCCACCACATGCAGCCTGCCCTCTTCGTCGCGGTAGGCGCCCGCTTTGCGGCCGTGGACTTCCACCACTTTGGCCTCCTGCCTGCCGATCTCCCCGGACTCGGCGGCACTGAGTTTGCCCCAAACCAGTTCTTTGGCCACATCGGCGTTGAGGCTGATCAGCTTGCCCACCGCGTTTAATTTAAGGCTCCGCTGCGGGTTGTAAACATCCTGCCAGAGACTGTGCCCCCATACAATCAAGTCCCGGATTAACATGGCCGCCACGGTGGCGGTGGATATTCCCCACTTGCGAAATCCCGTGGCTACAAAGATATTGCCGCAGCCCGGCCTGATATGCCCGATATACGGGATGTTGTCCGCCGTGGTATAATCCTGGGCCGACCAGCGCCAGGGAATGGCTTGGGCCCCGAAGTACTTGCCGGCAAAATCGCGCAACCGTTCGTAATGGACGGTTTCTTCTTCGCCGTGGGCTGTTTTGTGGTGCTCACCAGCCACCAGCAGCAATTCCTCATCGCCGGCCTTGTGGGTGCGCAGCGAACGCCCCGGTGACTCAGCTGTCACATACATCCCCGGCGGCAGGCGGTCTGCGCCCTTGACGGCCAGGATATAGGAGCGCTCGGGGTACATGCGGGCAAAATACAGGCCGAGACCGTCATAAAAAGGAAAATGGCTGGCTATAACCACCTTGTCGGCCCGAACTTTGTGGCTGGTTTGGGTAAATACAGTGACAACCGTCTCTCCTTCTTCAAGCCCCACCGCCGTCGTCCCCTGGTAAATGGCGCCGCCTTCCCGGACAAAGTGTGCGGCCAGGGCGGCCGTATACTTGCCGGGATGGAATTGCGCCTGGCCGTTAAAGCGCACCGCCGCCTTGACGGCAAAGGGCAATTCCAGGTTATCCAGGTATTCGGCTTCGATGCCCAGGCTGGCTGCCGCCTCGGCCTCCTGCTCTATCTTGGTGACGTACTTGTCCTCAAGGGTGTAGACATAGGCCGGCTGCCACTGAAAATCGCAATCAATGCTCAACTGATTTACTAAATCGGCCATGGCGGCTATAGCAGCCGCGTTGGCCTGGGCATATTGTTGGGCCAGTTCCGCGCCCCATTGGCTTTTGAGCTGCCAGTAAATCAGGTCATGCTGGGCGGTAATCTTGGCGGTGGAATGTCCGGTAGTGCCATACCCGACCTTGTCGGCTTCCAGGACCGCCACCCGCAGCCCCTCTCGTTGCAAATGCCAGGCGGTGGAAATGCCCGTCAGCCCGCCGCCGACGATGGCCACGTCGACGCTGATTTCCTTGTCCAGTTGCGGGAATTCAGGCTCGGGGCTGGACTCGAGCCAGTAGGATTGGGGTTCCGGAGTCAATTCCGGTAATTTCTGCATATTTCCATCTCCTGTCGGCGTTGCTAAATATAATTTCCCCCCCAAGTCCCGGCTCTTATACTAAATAAAGAAGCAGGCACAATTTGCCTGCTTCACGATTTGCGCAATTTTGGCGCCAGCATGAAGTAAAGCAACAAGGCAAAATAAACGACCATGATGGCTATCGCCGTAAACAGCATGGCGACGGATTGCGGCGCCAGTCCAATCAAAACCAGCATGGGCAACCCAAAGAGGATGGCAAAGCTGCTGCCCGTCAGCAGGTTGACAGCGGCAGGTGTCCGGAAAGAAGGGTCAATTTCCCGCAACAAAAGGACCCCGGAGCTGATGGTGCCGGTCAGCATGCCGAACATGGACAGCATACCCTCGTAGTAGTACCCCGGATATAATTTCTTGCAAATCCAGGCCAAGTACCACAGGGTAACGGCGCCGCCCAATACGGCCATGAGCGCAAAGGGCAGCCACAATCCTGCCAGGTCTCTCATGTCGATGGCGGCTATTCCGGCCAGCACCATGAAATCAAAGGCCACCCCGGCAATCCGGCTCAGCAGGTAATTGTTGGGGTACTGCCGGGTCATTAGCCCGGTCCGGGTTAAAAAGGCAAAAAGATTGCGGCAGATAATGGCCAGCAGGGCGCCGATAATGAAGTTAAAGCCCCACACCAAAGATGACAGTGTCGCGCTCAGGCCGGGCAAGTATGCCGCCAGTAAAGCGGTAATCCCCCGGGAAACAAGGTAGGTGCCAAGATAAACGATGATGACCAGGGAAAACTGCACCGACAGCCTGTCCACCGATTCGGAAATGGGGATCTCATTGTGACTTTGAAAATCGGCGACGGTCACCGGCCTGGCCGCAGGTTCCAGAACAGACGGGTCGATTTTGCCCTGCCTTTTCATGATATTGATGTAAATAACCCCCACTGTGCAAGCGCAGAGAAAGCCTGCAGCCGCCAGGGAGAGACCAAAGGACTGTCCGCCGGCAAACCCCAGGGCTTCGTATGTCGAGCCCACATTATTGGCCTGCCCCGGACCCTGCCCGTAACCCATGGGCAACAGGATGCCCGCGGCCTTAAACAAGTTCGGCATAATGGTATATGCCATCCCGACGGAAACAGCCAGCCCCAACAAGCCCTGAAGCAAATAGGTGCTGACGATGAGGGCGCCGCTGCGGGCGGCAATGAGCCCGGCGCTTTCAGCTTTTTTCTTCTTGTCCGGGATCTGCAACGAGAGGGCAATGAAGCCAATGGCGATGGAATGATAAGTGACCATCTCCATCAGCCCGGCGTCGATGGGCAATGCCCCGCTCATTCTCACAAAAAGGGCGATAAAACCGGCCAACACAGCTGTTGGCAGCAAGCTCTTGCGGAAAAGCGGAATCTTGCGGCGCAGGACATTGGCAAAGAGCATCAGTCCGGCCATGATTCCAAACTGAAGCATCAGGTTCCACAAGGCTTGATTAGATGCAGAAAAATCCATGCACATGCCTCCCAAATTCAGCGTTCCCGCAATATTTCTGGACGGACCGGCCAATATCCTGCCGGGAGCAAAAAAAAGCCGCCGGCAGCGGCCTGTTATTTTCCGGACATGGCTTCGTCGATTCTTCGCAGCAGTTCCTGGTCAACCGCCATGCCCATGGTCCGGGCCCGGAAATTGGCGGCGGCAGTTTCCACCAGCATGGCCAGGTTGCGTCCCGGCGCCACAGGGACGGTAAGCATCGGCACCTTGACGCCCAAAACCTCCTGGTACTCGCTGTCAAAGCCCAGGCGATCGTAAGGCTCGCCCTCTTGCCAGGGCTGCAGGCGAATAATCAGTTCCACCCGTTTGTCGGGCCGTACCGCGCCGGCGCCAAACAGTTTGGTCACATCGATGATGCCGACGCCGCGCAGTTCCAGGAGATTGGCCAGTACCGGCGGACAGGTTCCCACCAGGATATCTTCGGAAGGCCGGCGGATTTCCACGGCATCGTCGGCAATGAGGCGATGCCCTTTTTGGATGAGTTCCAGCGCCGTTTCGCTCTTGCCGATGCCGCTGGGTCCGGTAATGAGAACGCCGGTACCGAAGAGGTCGACCAATACACCGTGCAGCGTTTTGCGGGGAGCCAGGGCATTGTCCAGCCAATGGCCCATGCGGCTGATGAGGCGGGTGGTGGGCAGGGCGGTGCCGAAGATTGGCACCCGGGCGGCCCTGGCCGCCCTGACCAGCGCCGCAGCAGGCTGCAAATTGCGGGTGATAATCAGACAGGGCGTCTGGGGCGACAACAGCTTTTTGGCCCTCTCCAGCTGGGTGGAAGGATCCAGTTCGTTAAAAAAGTGCGTCTCCGTCATCCCCATTACCTGAACGCGTTCGGCGGGAAAATGGGCAAAGAAGCCGGCCATTTCCAAAGCGGGCCGGTGGATGTCGGCGGTAACCACTTTGCGGTCCAGCCACTCTTCGCCCACCAAAACATTAAGCTTTAGCGCCGCAACCAGCTGTGCGGCAGTTGTCTCAGGCATCGCTCCACCCCCCGCCGGGTCGCCCGGCCGGTCCCAGGATAAAGCCGGCGCCGGAAAACCCGATGACAATCCTCATCAGCACTCAGCCTCCCGTCAGCTTGTCGCCAATTCCCAAATATGCTTCCACACCGCATCTCTGCCGCTGCCCCGCAAAGCAGAACAGGGTAATACCGGGACGCCGGCATAGGCCTGTTCCAGGCGCTGGAGGGCAGCATTGTATTCGCGCCGGGACAGTTTGTCCGTTTTGGTGGCAACCACCAGCACCGGCTTGCGATAATGGAGCAACCATTGGAACATCTGCACATCTGAAGCCATGGGCGGATGGCGGCTGTCCACCACCAGGACGACGCCCTTTAAAGAACCCCTCCGGCTGAGGTACCCCTCCAGCAAAGACTTCCACCGGTTGCGCACCGCCTGGGGGACCCGGGCATAACCGTAACCCGGCAGATCCACCAGGTACAAGGCGTCGTTGACCAGGTAAAAATTCACGGTCTGGGTCTTGCCGGGCTGGCCGCTGGTCCTGGCCAGGGCCTTGCGCTGTACCAGGCAATTGATCAGCGACGATTTCCCCACATTGGAACGGCCGGCAAAGGCAATCTCCGGAACCGCCTCAGGGGGCAACTGCTCTTTAAAGCCTGCACAATGGGCAAATACAGCGCTTTTAATCTTCATGGCCGATTATTACCCTGCTCAGCACCGAGTCCACCTCATCCACCCAAATGAGCTTTATCCTGCGCCGGATATTGGCGGGGATGTCCTCGCTGTCTTTTTCATTGGCGCGGGGCAGGATGACGGTATCGATGCCGTTTCGGTGCGCCGCCAGCACCTTTTCCTTTATGCCCCCTACCGGCAACACCCGGCCCTGCAAAGTAATCTCCCCCGTCATGGCAATGTCCCGGCGCAGCCTTTTGCCGCTGACGGCGGAATAGAGTGCACTGGCAATTGTAACCCCCGCCGAAGGACCGTCCTTGGGTATGGCGCCTTCGGGAACGTGGATGTGAATGTCATGCTTTTGAAAAAAGTCCTCGGCCAGGCCCAGCTGGCGGCTGCGGGAACGGACAAAGCTGAGGGCCGCCTGGGCGGACTCCTTCATAACGTCGCCCAGCTTGCCCGTCAGGGTCAGGCTTCCCGTTCCGGGCATCACGGTGGCCTCGACGTCGAGAACTTCACCGCCGAACTGGGTCCAGGCTAAGCCGGTGGCGATGCCCACCGCCGGCTCCAGTTCATGCTCCCGGTGTTTGTAGCGCGGTGCGCCCAGGTACTGATGCAGGTTGCGCACGGTGATTCTGATCAGGCCATCATGCCCGTCGACCACTTCCCTGGCCACCTTGCGGCACACCCGGGCCAGGTGGCGCTCCAAATCCCGCACGCCTGCTTCCCGGGTGTAATGCCGGATAATCGCCCGGACGGCATGCTGGGAAAATTTCATCTGTTCCCTGCTCAATCCGTGTTCCTTGAGGAGCTTGGGCAGGAGGTGCCGGCGCACAATTTCCACCTTTTCCTCTTCGGTGTAGCCGGAAATATATATTATTTCCATCCTGTCCTGCAGCGGTTGCGGTATGGGATGCTGGGCGTTGGCTGTGGTGATGAACAAAACCTTGGACAGGTCGAAGGGTACTTCAATGTAGTGGTCGCTGAAGCTGTTGTTTTGTTCGGGGTCCAGGACCTCCAGCAGCGCCGCCGAAGGATCGCCGCGAAAATCGGTGCTCATCTTGTCTATTTCGTCCATCAAAAAGACGGGATTGGCAGTTCCGGCCTGGCGCATCCCCTGGATGATCCTGCCCGGCATTGCGCCCACATAGGTGCGGCGATGGCCCCGGATTTCCGCTTCATCCCGTACTCCGCCCAGGGAAATGCGCACAAACTCCCGTTGCAGCGAACGGGCCACCGATTTGGCCAGAGAAGTCTTGCCCACCCCCGGCGGACCGATGAGGCAGATAATCGGGCTTTTGAGCTTCTTGGCCAATTTGCGCACTGCCAGGAACTCCAGTATCCTTTCTTTTACCTTTTCCAGGCCGTAGTGATCCTGGTCGAGAATGTTGGCCGCCTTTTTTAAATCCAGGCGGTCCCTGCTTTCCTTGCCCCAGGGCAGGGAGAGGGTCCACTCCAGGTAATTGCGCAACACGACGTTTTCGGGGCTGGCCGGGGGCGTGCGCTCCAGGCGGTCAATTTCCTTGGCAATCTTTTCCCGCACTTTGTCGGGAAGCTTGAGGGAAGCCAGGGTCTGACGGAAGGCATCGGCTTCCTCCGAAACGCCGTCCCTTTCCCCCAGCTCCTTTTGAATGGCCTTGAGCTGCTCCCGCAAATAATACTCGCGCTGGTTTTTTTCCATCTGCTTGCGCACCCGGGCCCCCAGGCGCCGTTCCACTTCCAGCATTTCATTCTCCCGGGCCAGGATCTCCGTCAGGAGTTCCAGGCGCCGCAAAGAATCGGCAGCTTCCAGAATCTGCTGTTTCTGCTCCACCTTGAGGGAAAGGTGGCCGGTGATCAAATCGGCCAGCCGGCCGGGTTCGTCTATTTCCGAAATCGAAATAAGGGTATCAGGGGGTATTTTTTTGCTCAGCTTGATGTAGCGCTCAAATTGGTGCAAGAGGGCGCGCATATAGGCCTCGTGCTCCGGAGTGTCCGCTTCATCCTCGGCCAGCAGTTCGGCTTCCGCCAGGAAGAGGGGCTCCAGCTCCAGGTACCTGACAACCCGGGCCCGGGCCAGACCTTCCACCAAAACCCGCACCGTGCCCCCGGGCAGCTTGAGGACTTGTTTAATGCTGGCCACCGTTCCCACCGAGAACAGGTCTTCGGGCTGCGGGTCATCCAGATTGGCCTGACGCTGGCTGACGAGCAGAATCTCGTTGTCGTCCACCATCGCCCTCTCCAGGGCGGCCACCGATTTTTCCCTGCCCACATCCAGGTGCATAATCATATCGGGAAAAACCAATATCCCGCGCAACGCCAGCAAAGGTATGACTCGAGTTGTCTTTGTCTTGCTCATTGAGTCACCTCCATTGACATCTTATCCTAATCCTGCCAATTCTACAAGTCAGCGGATCCCTTGTGCCGACGCACTTGCCGCCACCGAGACATCGCCGTAGACAGCCGGTTCGGCGGCAATGGCGCAGGCCAGCACTTGGTCCAGCGAATCCACGGCCACGATCTCGATGTCGGAGTACTTGGCGAAGCTGGAGAGATAATTTTCCCGGGGAATGATTACCCGCTTCATCCCCGCCTGGCGGGCGGCCTCTACTTTGGGCACTATGCCGCCAACGGGTTTGACCTTGCCCAAAATGGAAATTTCCCCGGTCAGGGCGCAGCAGTTGCCAGCTTTTTTTCCGGTGAGCGCCGAATATATGGCCACGGCGATGGCTGCGCCGGCGGAGGGACCATCGATGGGCGTTCCGCCGGGAAAATTCAAGTGTATGTCATAGTCACGGATATCACAGGCGACATATTTCCTCAGGGCTGTCAGCACATTCTCCACCGACCCCTTGGCCATGCTCTTGCGCTTAAGCTTGCGGTCGCCGCCGCTGCCCAGTTCTTCCTCATCCACGGCCCCGGTGACAGTGAGCTTGCCCCGGCCGGCGCCCGCCCGCACTGCGCTGGCCTCGATTTCCAACAGGGCGCCCATGTTGGGACCGTAAACTGCCATGCCCATTACGACGCCCACCTGGGGCTGCGGGGGCGGGCCGACCCGGGGGCGGGGCTGAATCTGGCTGCTGTTCACCACCCACTCCACATCTTCGGCGCTGATCTCCCTGCGCCCTTCGTTAACGGCCAAACCGGAGGCCACCTGCACAATGTTCACCGCTTCCCGCCCGTTGGCGGCGTACTTGGCCAGGACCTGCACCGCTTCCTCAGTCAGGGGCGTCCCGATTTTGCGGCCGGCATTTCTGGCTATCCGGGCCACCTCGGCAGGCAACAGGGCGCGAAAATACACCTCGACGCAACGGGAGCGCAGGGCGGGAGGAATGTGCTCGGGAGAGCGGGTGGTGGCGCCGATGAGGCGAAAATCCGCCGGCAGGCCGTTGCAAAAAATATCGTGGATATGCTGGGGAATGTTCTTGTCCTCACGGCTGTAGTACGCGCTCTCCAAAAAGACCTTGCGGTCCTCCAGCACTTTGAGCAGCTTGTTCATCTGGACGGGATGCAACTCGCCGATTTCATCGATAAAGAGTATGCCGCCATGGGCTTTGGTGACGGCGCCGGGCTTGGGCTGGGGGATTCCCGCCGCCCCCATGGCCCCGGCGCCCTGGTAGATGGGGTCGTGGACGGAGCCGATGAGGGGGTCGGCAATCCCCCGTTCGTCAAAGCGCGCCGTGGTGGCGTCTATTTCCACAAATTTGGCCTCGGGGCCAAAAGGAGACGCCGGGTTGGCCTTGGCCTCTTCCAGCACCAGGCGGGCGGCGGCGGTCTTGCCCACCCCCGGCGGCCCGTAGATTATAATGTGCTGAGGATTGGCGCAGCACAGCGATGCGCGCAGAGCCCTGAGCCCGTCCTCCTGCCCGATAATTTCCGCAAAGCTGGAAGGCCGGGTCTTTTCGGCCAGCGGTTCGGTCAGCGAAATGCGCCGCATTTTCTCCAGCTTCTCCAGCTCCCGCCTGGACCCCCTGTCCACCGCAGTTTTGGAACTCTGCTGGCTGCGGAGCAGGTTCCAAAAGTAGATGCCAATCACTATGGCAAAAAAAAGCTGCAGCAACGTAAGCACGCCCATTAATTCGCCCACGGTAAACCTCCTCGACAGCTTATCCATAATAGTATTGGCAAAGACTGGGCAATATATCCCGCAGACAAAGCCGACCGGACAAAGGGGACGGTTCTTTTTGTCCAGTTTTGGACAAAAAGAACCGTCCCCGGTGTCCAAAAACAAAGACGGCTCCCGGCGCCGCCGGTAGCCGTCTTTTTTGTATGTCGTTTATGCCGTTACGTTGCGTTTCTTGCCCGAGCGTTTTTCCTTGGCCACGATGATGGGGGCCTCGTTGTTGGCCACCACTTCCCGGGTGATGATGCATTTCTCAATGTCGTCCCGGGACGGGATTTCGAACATGATGTCCAGCATCAGGTTTTCCATGATGGAGCGCAGGCCACGAGCCCCGGTATTTCTCTTGATGGCCTCCTTGGCAATGAGTTCCAGGGCATCGGGCTGGAATTCCAGAACGACATTGTCCATGCTGAACATCTTTTTATACTGCTTGACCAGGGCGTTGCGCGGCTCGGTGAGGATGCGGATCAATGTCTCTTCGTCCAGCGCGTTTAAAGTGGCAATCACCGGCACGCGCCCGACAAATTCCGGGATCAGCCCGTACTTGATCAGGTCGACGGGCTGAATTTGCTGGAGAATGTCCCCTATGTTGGTCTCATTGCGCTTGCGCACGTCGGCGCCAAACCCCATGGCTTTATTGCCGATGCGCTTTTGAATAATCTTGTCGATACCGTCAAAGGCGCCTCCGCAAATAAAGAGGATGTTGGTGGTGTCTATCTGGATAAACTCCTGATGGGGATGTTTGCGCCCGCCCTGGGGAGGCACGCTGGCTATGGTTCCCTCGAGAATCTTGAGCAGGGCCTGCTGCACGCCTTCCCCGGACACGTCGCGGGTAATGGAAGGATTCTCTGATTTGCGGGCTATCTTGTCGATTTCATCGATGTAGATAATCCCCTTTTCCGCCTTTTCCACGTCGTAATCGGCGGCCTGGATCAATTTGAGCAGGATATTCTCCACATCCTCGCCGACATAGCCGGCCTCGGTCAGAGAAGTGGCGTCGGCAATGGCAAAGGGCACGTTGAGGATTTTGGCCAGGGTTTGGGCCAGCAGGGTCTTGCCCACGCCGGTGGGGCCGATGAGCAGGATATTGCTCTTCTGCAGCTCAACGTCGTCGTTGCCGGAAGCCACTCTAATCCGCTTGTAATGATTGTATACGGCCACGGCCAACGAACGCTTGGCCCGTTCCTGCCCGATGACATACTGATCCAGGACTTCGTTAATCTCTTTTGGCTTGGGGATGTCTTCCAGGTTGAAATCGGCGGTATCGTTAAACTCTTCGTCTATGATTTCAGTGCACAATTCAATGCATTCATCGCAGATGTACACCCCGGGACCGGCAACCAGCTTGCGCACCTGTTCCTGGGGCTTGCCGCAGAATGAACACTTGAGATGTCCACTGTCATCACTGTATTTCATAGTTTCACCTCGTTACTTGCCTGAAGGATGCCGCTCCATAATGGCATCGACAATTCCATATGCTTTAGCTTCTTCAGCAGTCATGAATTTGTCCCTCTCCACATCTGCTTCGATGACTTCCAGGGGCTGCCCCGTGCGCTCGGCCAGGATCTCATTGAGGCGCCGCTTGATTCTAAGCAGGCGCTCGACGTGGATGTGCATGTCGGTGGCCTGGCCCTGCGCCCCGGCTGAGGGCTGATGAATCATAACTTCGCTGTTGGGCAGGCAATACCGCTTGCCCTTGGTTCCGGCAGCCAGCAAAAATGCACCCATGCTGGCGGCCAGCCCTACACAAATGGTGGAAACATCGGGACGGATGTACTGGATAGTGTCGTAGATTGCCATGCCGGCGGTGACAGAGCCCCCGGGGCTGTTGATGTAGAGAAAAATGTCCTTGTCGGGGTCTTCTGCCTCCAAAAACAACAGCTGGGCAATGACCAGGTTGGCCACATTGTCGTCGATGGGACTGCCCAGGAATATAATCCTGTCCTTGAGCAGCCGGGAAAAAATGTCATAAGCCCTTTCTCCGCGGTTGGACTGCTCGACAACCATGGGAATAAGCGGCATAAAACTCACACCTTTCTCTGGCTGTTTTATTGGGCCTTGTTGGCCTCTACAAGAAAATCGATGGTTTTGCGGTGCAAAATGACCTGCTCGATGCCGCGCAGCTGGCCGCCCTCTTCCAGGGCCGCGCGCACTTTGTCCTTGGGCTGCCCGTAAGCCTGGGCCAGCCGGTCCAGTTCGGCATCCAGCTCCTGCGGTTCAACACTAATATTCTCAACTTCCGCCACTGTATCCAACATTAGCTCGGTCTTTATGTTGTTTTCGGCCTCCGGCCGCATTTCTTCCTTGATGTCATCCAGAGTCTTGCCGGAGTAGCTGAGATAATCTTCCAGTTTCAGACCCTGCCGGGCAAAGCGGCTTTCCATCTGTCTCAGCATGACCTCAACTTCATTGTCAACCATTACGGCAGGAATGTCAACCACGATATTGTCCCGCACTGCCTGGAGCACCTTCTCCCGCAACTGCTGCTCTGCAGCGAGCCTGGCCCTGTCCTCCAGTCTCTCCCGAATGGAGGCCCTTAATTCTTCCAGGGTGTCAAAATCGCCAACTTCCCGGGCAAAATCGTCATCCAGGGCAGGCAACTCCTTGCGTTTAACCTCGTTGACAGTTACGTCAAATTCCACTTCTTTGCCTGCCAACTCTTCATTATGATATTCAGCGGGCATGGAAACTTTGACTGTTATGCGGTCACCGGGCCGGGCCCCCAGCAATTGTTCCTCAAATCCTGGCACAAAAGAACCAGACCCCAGAACCAAGGGAAAATTAGTGGCGGAGCCGCCTTTAAATTCCTTTCCGTCGACGCGGCCGACAAAATCGATGATAACTTGATCCTGCTCAGCCGCAACAGCATCTTCCCCTTCCAAGGCAATGAGTCTGGCCCTGCTGTTTTGCAAATATTTCAGTTCTCCCTCTACGTCCTCAGCGCTGACTTCTTCTGTTTGCACAGAAATATTCAAACCCTTATATTCCCCCAGGGTTACCTGCGGCTTGACAGTAACCGTGGCGGTGTATATGAAGGGCTTTTCGCTCTCCATTTGTTCTATTTCTATTTCCGGGCGGGCAACCGGTTCTATATTTTTTTCTTCCAACGCCTGGGGATAAGACGTCTGCAGCATGATATTGGCAGCTTCTTCGTAAAAAATCTCTATGCCAAAGCGCTTCTCCAGAATATTGCGGGGAACCCGGCCCTTTCTGAAACCGGGAAGAGAGAAGTCTTTGCGCATTTTAAGGTATGCCCTGTCAATTGCCTCGGCAACCTGTTCCGGGGGCAATTCAACTTTTAACTGGACTACGTTGGTTTCTTTGTTGGTCAATTCTACCTTCAAAACAAAAAACCTCCTTATGCTGCACAGAATGCCAGTTAATTATAACACAAGAACCGGCGCGAGCAACCCCTATTAAAAAAACGCCCAACGGCGTTTATCGGTCGATGGAGCGGAAGACGGGATTTGAACCCGCGACCCTCGCCTTGGCAAGGCGATGCTCTACCCCTGAGCCACTTCCGCATTTCTACATGCACAATTATAGTAATCTTCGTCCCCATTGTCAAGCCCGGCGTACCGGAAATCGGAAGCCGGATGTCAGAGGCCGGAAAAGTAAAAAAACCCGGGTTTCCCGGAGGAGATGATGTGGTGCGAGAAGAGGGATTCGAACCCTCACACCTTGCGGCACTAGATCCTAAGTCTAGCGTGTCTGCCAATTCCACCATTCTCGCAAAAAAAATGGTGAGCCATGGTGGATTCGAACCACCGACACCCTGATTAAAAGTCAGGTGCTCTGCCAACTGAGCTAATGGCCCACACAATAAAAAAATGGCTGGGGCGGCAGGACTCGAACCTACGCATGCGGGAGTCAAAGTCCCGTGCCTTACCAACTTGGCGACGCCCCATCGAATATTGGGGTGAGTGAGGGGATTCGAACCCCCGGCCCCCAGAGCCACAATCTGGTGCTCTAGCCAGCTGAGCTACACCCACCACGTTACTGGAAGTCGGAAATCGGAGGTCGGAAATCGAGAGTCGGAAGTCAGACTTCTGATTCCTTGCTCTGTTTTTATAGATTCTCCGACTTCTGACTTCTTGCTTCCTGCTTCAAAAAAGTGGCACGCCTGGAGGGATTCGAACCCCCGACCCACGGATTAGAAGTCCGTTGCTCTGTCCACTGAGCTACAGGCGTCTGTCCGTTCAGGCAAGCGGCCAACAATCACTATACCATCCGCAACGCCTGAAGTCAATAAATAATTAATGGAGCGGGTAATGGGAATCGAACCCACGCAGCCAGCTTGGGAAGCTGGAGCTCTACCACTGAGCTATACCCGCCCATATCCGCAATCGTAATTTATATTATAGCGAAAAAATCCTTTTTGTCAAAACCCGCTTTTAAGTTTTTGCCCCAAAAATTTGCAATTATAATGTCGCCAGTTCGCCTTTGATTTCGCCTTCATCCACCCAGATTCGGGCAAAACCGGGCCGGCTGCCGCGCCGCGGCAGCGAGAGGCTGCCGGGATTAATCAGCCATATGCCGCCTGCCCGCTCCAGCAGGGCGACGTGACTATGTCCAAAGATCACCGCATCCACGCCCAGTTCTTCGGCCCGCTGGTGCAAATCTCTGAGTGAATATTTTACTCCGTACAAGTGCCCGTGGGTCAGCAAAATTTGCTTCCCGGCATAGGAGAAAATCAATTCTTCTTTTGCCCCGGGAATAATGCCCATGTCACAGTTGCCCCTCACGCCAAAACCGGGGATGCCGGTCTTCTTGCGCAACAACTTGTAATCGGAAAAATTGTCACCGGTGTGGACAAAGAGTTGGGGGCGCTCTGTGCCAATGAGTTCTGCAATCTTGTCCAGGGCAATGCGATTGCGATGGCTGTCGCCCAAAGCCAGCAACACGCTAAATCAACCCCTCAGCCTCCAATTTTGTGACCAGGTTCGCCAGGGCCCGGGCCCTGTGACTGATTTTATTTTTCTCCTCCCGGCTGAGTTCGGCCATGGAGCAATTTTTGCCGGGCAGCCAGAAAAGGGGATCGTAGCCGAAACCGCCTTCACCCCGGGGACGATGCAAAATGACGCCGGGACATACACCCTCGGCCTGGACGGCGGCAGCGCCCCAAACCAAAACCATGACGCAGCGGAAGCGCGCAGTGCGCAACGGGGTATCGCCCATGGCTGCCAGGAGTTTGCGGTTGTTTTCCTCGTCATTGGCCCCCTCGCCGGCAAACCGGGAAGAGAAGACTCCCGGCGCACCGCCCAGAAAATCCACTTCCAGGCCCGAGTCATCGGCCAATGTCGGCAACCCCGACGCCAGGTAACCGTGCCGGGCTTTTATCAGCGCATTTTCAGCAAAGGTTGTGCCCGTCTCGGCAGGCATTTCCTGGGAAAACAGAGACAGCGGCACGATCTCCACGCCGTACGGGCCGAACCACGCCGCAATCTCTTCCAGCTTGTGCACGTTGTGCGTCGCCACCACCAGGCTAGTCAGTTTCTTCATCCCGGGTCGCATCGCTTTCGCTTTCCTCCGTTGCGGCTTCTTCCCCATCGTCTGGAGGAATCCACGGCGTAAAATTGGGCAGCGCCGCAGCCTGCTTATCCACCAGCATGCCGATGCCAGTCCTGGCCAAATTCAGCAGTTCTTCCAGTTCAGCAGGGGTAAAAGGCTTGCCTTCGGCGGTGCCCTGAATCTCCACAAATTCACCCCGGCCAGTCATTACTATGTTCATATCCACCTGAGCCATGGAATCCTCTTGGTACTGCAGGTCCAGCAGGCACTTTCCGTCGACGATGCCGACGCTTACCGCCGCCAGAAAATCCGTCACCGGCACAACTTCCAGGATTTCCCGGGCCGCCAGGTTTTCCATGGCCAAAACCATGGCCACAAAGGCGCCGGTGAGAGAGGCGGTGCGCGTACCGCCGTCGGCCTGCAGGACATCGCAGTCCAGCCACAGGGTGCGTTCCCCCAGCCGTTTAAGGTCCACCACCGCCCGCAGCGACCGGCCGATTAAACGCTGAATTTCGTGGGTCCTGCCGGCAATCCTGCCCCGGGCAGCGTCCCGGACATTTCTGGTCTCGGTGGCCCTGGGCAACATGGCGTATTCAGCGGTAACCCATCCCTGGCCGGTCCCTTTGATGAACGCGGGCACCTTCTCTTCCACCGTGGCAGTGCAGATAACCTTGGTATCGCCCCATTCGATAAGAACCGAGCCTTCGGCGTATTTGTTTATACCGGGGGTAATATGCACCGCCCGCAATTGGTTGTTCATGCGTCCGTCGCTTCTCAATCAAATCACCTTCCTCACAAGGGGCGCCTGGATTCTCCTTAAAGTATACCCTGTTGGCGGGGTTTTAGAAATATTTCCCGATTGCCGGCGTCCGCCCCACGCCGGGCTTGTCCCCCGCCGGAACAAGGGAACAGGCTGGCCAAAATACATGGCCGGCCTTGCCGTATACCGGCTAAAAGACCAGGGGATTGGCGGAAGCAGGGCGAACCACCGGTTCGGCCAGGATGCTGCCGTCGGGCAGTTCCAGCGCCCGGCCGCCGGCTGTCAGCCGCACCCTTTCAATGCCGGGCAATTCGGTGAGGGACAGCACAACGGCTGCCACAACCACGTCGAGATCATCCAGCCCGGCCAGTTCCGGGCTAAAGTCCACCGCCGCCGTATTCCCTTCCAGCGTCAGGCCCTCCACCCGGACAGAGGCAGGCAACACCGGCTTAAGCCCCGCACCAGGGTCCGGACCGCCGATGAGCTGTTCCAGTGCTGCCCTGGCGGGCTCAACTGCCATGGACACCGGACGCGTCACCGGCACCAGCAGCGTGCCCCCGGCCAGGCTGTCCATGCGCATGTACACCGTTACCGCCGCCCCAGTCCCCTTGGGCGAAGCAGCGACATTGATCCCCCGTGCCCGGGACAAAACCGGATCGACAGGGGTGCCGTGAGGCATTTTGGTGAGGGCCTTGCCGTTTACCCTGATGGACACCGTGTCAATGGTGGCAAACTCGGTCAGGGTGTACGTCACGGCGTCGAGAATAAGTTGTTCATGAACGGCGTCGGCCGTCTGCAACAGCTCTGAGCTGAAGTCCACGATGCACGCCCCGTCCTTAATGGACATGCCCAGAATAACAGTGCCGGCCGGGATAGGCGCCTTGAGGCCTTTGGTTTCCAAAAACTGCTGCGCCGGCCCTCCCTCCACCAAATGCCGGAGCACAGCTTTGGCAATTCCTTCTTCCCAGGGCACATCGTAAGTTACGGGCAGACACCAGCGGCCGTGCATGTCGGCAACATACAGAGTTCGGCCCCGGACTGCCGTTCCTTCCTCCTGCGGACCGGGATGCTCGTGGTTCTGTTCATCGGGGTCCTTGTCTTTGTCCTCGGGAAAAATCCAATCCATTATTCCGCAGCCGCCGACGGCAACCAGCAACGTCACTGCCAGCAGCAAACACAAGGCTTTGCGCATCTGTGTTCCCCCCTTTGTTTTTTTATATATATGCCAAAGGGGAGCAGATATATTATTGCCGGCTGCCGCAGGTCAGCCAGCTAAAAGACCACCCGGTACGCTCTGAGGGGATACCCCAGCAGCTTGCTGCCGATTTCTGCAAAATTCTGCGGGTCGCCGCTGACAAAAAACCGCTGCCAGCCCCGTTGCCCCGGGTTGAGCAAATCGCTTTGCGCCAAAATATCCCTGGCGGAAAGGGCTGTGGCCGTAGCAGAATTGACCAGAGCCACCTGGTCGCCCATGACCCGGGCCAGCACGTGCTCCATGAGCGGGTAGTGGGTGCAGCCCAAAATCAGCGTATCAATGCCCTGCTCCTGCAGGGGCCGGAGGTAGCTCCGGGCCACCTTGTCGGCCTCGGGAGTATCCACCAGCTGGTTTTCCACCAACAACACGAATAACGGGCACGCCTTGTCAAACACCTTTACCTCCGGGTCCAGGGCCGTCAACGCCTGGGGGTAAGCTTTGCTGGCGATGGTGCCTTCGGTGCCGATTACGCCGATGCGCCGGGACTTGCTTACCTTCAAGGCCGCCCGGGCCCCGGGCTCCAGCACCCCCAGAATGGGAAAGGGAAAAAGCGCCTGATAATGAGCCAGACCCACCGCGGTGGCGGTATTGCAGGCGACGATAAAGAGCTTCAAATCCTGGGTAGCGGCCAGAAATTCTATTATTTCTACGGCAAAATCCCTGACCTCATGCGGAGGCCGCGGCCCATAAGGCATTCGGGCCGTATCGCCAAAATAAACTATGTTCTCGCCCGGCAACAGGCGGTTGAGTTCTTTGACCAGAGTGAGGCCGCCCACACCGGAATCCAGCAGGCCAATGGCCTTTTCCCTTGCCAGCACACTGAGACCTCCCAACATTGGCGGAATGGACAGTGCCAATATATCACATTTCCACACTTTTCGCTACAGCCGGCATTCAGCCAGCAGACAAAAAATGAGTCCGGAGACTCATCAGCGCCATATTGCACCCTACTTGGATTTTTGCCGGCGGTAAAACCCGCCCAGGGTTTTGCGGGCATCCATGACGATGGTAAAGGCCTTGTTGTCATGGCTGCGCACCAGCTCCATCAGTTTCGGCATTTGCCGGCGGGGCAATATCACCGTGAGAATGTCCTTGGGCCCCTCCTTGCCCCAGCCCTCGCCGACGGTGACGCCAAAGCCCTCTTCCCGCAGCTTTTGAACCAGTGCATCGCTTTCCGACCGGACAATTATTTCCACCCCGGCGTAGCCCAAAGCCATCCTTTCCTCCAAAAACACGCCCAGGAAGTTGCCGGACGCAAAACCCAGGGCATAGACCAGCACGTATTCCCACCTGTTCAGCTGGGTCACCACCCGGCTCAGGGCAACTACATAGATCATGGCCTCAAAAAAACCAAAGGCGGCAGCCTGCAACCTCCGCCCCTTCACCAGCATCAGCATGCGCATGGTACCCAGGGAAACGTCGGTAACCCGGGCAAAAAATATCAGCATCCCTGTAAGTACAGCTTCAACCATTTTCTTGCCTCCTTCAGACCTTGACGGTCTGCCATTTTCCGCTCCTGAAGCGCAGGAAAGTAATCGTTCCCCGCACCCACAGGTCGATAATCATGGCCGTCCACGCCCCCGCCAGTCCCAGTTGGAGCTGGTTGACCAACAACCAGGCCAAAGTAAGACGCACGCCCCACATCCCAGTCAGAGCGATGACCAGCGGCGGCACGGTATCGCCCGCGCCCCGCAAGGCCCCGGTAAGGACCATGGCAGTGGCCAGGGGAACCTGGCCCAGGGCAACCATGCGCAGGCACATGGCCCCGTAACCCACAATTTCCGGATCCCGGTTAAATATCATTACCAGGTATTCGGGAAAGAGGAGAAACACCACTCCCATCAGTCCCATGACGGCCATACTCATTCTCCAGGTAGTATACCCGCTTTGCTCCGCCAGCCGGGCATTTCGTGCTCCCAGCCCCTGCCCCACCAGGGTGGTGGCAGCCATGGAAAAGCCAAAGCCGGGCATATAGGATATGGATTCGGCAACAATGGCCAGGTGGTGGGCGGCGTACTGCGCCGTCCCCAGGCCCAGAACGATGGCAGCAAAGACCATCTGTCCGCCGGACATTATTATCCGTTCGCCACTGGCGGGCAGGCCGATTTTAATGATGCGCCGAATCAGGCCCCAATCGGGTTTCAAAGTGAGGCTGAGCCGCACCCCGTGCCGGCCGGAAAACAGGATGTACAGCACGATAATGCCGGCTACTCCCCGGGAAGCGGCGGTGGCAATGGCAGCGCCGGCCACGCCCAGTCCTGCCCCGGGAACGGTCACCGACGCCGCTCCCAGACCCGGCAGGGACAGGGCCAGCGTCCGGGTGGGGTAAATCAGGAAGAAGTTGCCGACGACATTGAGGATGTTGGCCAGCATGTTTACCTGCATGGGCGTCTTGGTATCCCCGGCGCCCCGCAGCACACCGTTGAGGATAAATGCGGAAAAGGCAAGGACAAAAGTCACGCTGAGGATCCGCAGGTAGGCGGAAGCCACCGGAATGACTTCGGGCTCGGCCCCCATGACGATGGGAATCAGGGGAGCAAAAGCCATAACGAGACCGGTAACCAGCAGGGACAAGGTCACGCCCACCAACAGGGATTGCTGCGCAGTTTTGTTTGCACTCTCCCGGTCCCCCGCTCCGGTGAAGCGGGCCACCAACGCAGTGGAACCCACTCCCAGGGCGGCGAAGAGCCCGTTGAGCAAGTTCAGGGGTGAACCGGACAGCCCCGTGGCGGCAATGGCCACCGCCCCCAGGCTCCCCACCATGGCGGTGTCCACAAACTGGACCAGCGTCGCCAAAAACATCTCCACAATGGCCGGCCAGGCCAGCAACAGGACCATCCTGCGCAATTCTTTTCTGTGCAACCGCCCCTCCCGGGTAGGTATGCGCGTCCTTGCCAGCTCCATTATCAGTCCCTCGCTTTTTTGCAAGAATAAACCGCAGCCCTGGTCGGTGACCTGCAGCTACGGAAGCCTTTCCATAAATTGTATTTAGTCCGGGTTAATCCCTTTTCATTTCGGGTTTCATTAACTCGTATAAAGACTGAAGGGATTTCTTCAAAGCCTCGATTTCATCGTCTGCAAGCTGTTTCAGTATGTTGCTGAGATAGCGCTTGCGGTTCTCCAGAACCTCTTTGATCATCTGGTGGCCCTTATCCAGCATGTGCAACCGCACCACTCTGCGGTCCTGGGCGTCCCGTTTTCGGCAAACCAGCCCGTTGCGCTCCATGCGGTCAATCAAGTCGGTGGCTGTGCTGCTGGCCAGGTACATTTTGTTGCCCAGTTCGCCGATGGTCATGTCGCCGTGTTCAGCCAGCAACAGCAAGGCGTTAAACTGGGGTGTAGTAATGTCAAACTCGTTGAGAATATCCCTGCCCCGGCACTTAATAACGAAACTGACCCTGCGGATTAACTTGTCAATTTCCGCTACGTAGGGCTCGTAGTTGGCATTTTCCATGGCCACACCTCCAATATTTCGTCAGGCGAATATCCTCTTATATGAAAAGAATATCATATTTTGTATTTCCGTCAAGAAAAAAAACTGCCCGGCACTGCGGGCAGCTCAATGTATCCGGGTATCCCCGGTGAACTCCCAGTTGGTAAGAAGCCGGCGGCTGTGACAGACCTGGTGGATGAGCTGGCAGTAAATCTGATTGTCCATTAACGCAGCTGTGGCCTGGGCCAGCGCCGACACTCCCTGCTGCAAACTGCGGGCAGCCTGCTGCAAACCTGACTGTACCTGTTTTTGCAAGTCTTGCTCCAGCCGGCCCAGGAGCTGGTGGTACTGGGCGGCGGAACCCTGTAAGCCCTGGTTTCGGGCCAGACCGGTCAGAGAAGACACCACCTGCTGCAGTTGGGCCAGAGCCTGGGCGTCTCCCAGCCCTGCCGTCGCCTGGCTGAAAGCATCCTGCAGGCCGGCCTCCGTTTCTGCCCTCTGCTGGCGCAGGGTTTGCGCCAGGCCGTCCAGCTGTTGCTGCAACTGGTCCAGCGGCGCCGGTTGCGGCACAGGCTGCTCGGTCTGACCCTGGTTTTGGCTCAGCTCCTGGTGAGCTTTGGCCTTTTCCAGGTCTTCCAGCTGTTTTTTGCTTTTCAAAATAAAAACTACCTCCTTGGCTTTTTTTTAGCGTTGGAGATAGTCATCAACTTTATACATCGTCTGCATCCGCATGCTCCAATACCCGGCGCGCCCACTCCGCCGCAGGCCCCTGCTCCCTGGCCACCTGCGCCAGGGCAGGACGCAACTCAGTGTTCGCCGCACTGGCCAGGACGGCATTGCGCCTGAGGACGCTGCGGCCTCTCCATTCCGCCGCCGTGCCGCCGAACAGCTCCCTGAACCGGGCCGGCGACATGGTCAGCACGTCCGCCAAATCCACGCCGGCAGCGCCTTCATGGTTGCCGGCGTCATTGTGGGGACAAGCCAGCTGACAAAAATCGCACCCGTATATGATACGGTACTTGCCCAGTAATTTGGCTTCTTCAGCGCTCAGCCCCCCCTTGCGGGATGCCCAATAGGCCAGGCAGCGCTGGTGAGCGTATTGGTACGGAGCAGAATACGCCCCGGTAGGGCAGGCCTGCAGACAGCGCCGGCAGTCGCCGCAGGCATCGGGCAACGGCTCATCTGCCGGCAAAGGCAAATCGGTGACGAGCATCCCCAGCCACACAAAAGAACCATGGCCGGGGACAATAATAAAATTATTCTTGCCCTGCCAGCCAATGCCCGCCAGAAGGGCAAAAATGCGCTCGCATCCCGGGCCGCTGTCCACCTGAACCAGGCAGCGGGTTCCGGGCTTTAATGCACAGAGATATTGGCCCAAAGCCTCCAGCTTTTCCCGCACCAGCACGTGGTAATCGGGCCGGTGGGCAAAGGGAGAAAAGTAGCCCTGGCGCGGGCTGAGAACGCCCTTTCCATACCTGTGTCCGTAGGACACGGCACCCACCAGGACCGACTGCGCCCCCGGCAGCCAGCGTTCCGGGGCACAGCAGTACCCGGGCTCCCAGCGCACGAAAGGCGGCCGGGGCCGGGTCGCGAGGCGTTGCACCAGCTTCTTTCCGTCCCGGGCCGTAGCAATGCCCAGCGCGCAAAACCCCAGACGGACGGCTTTGTCCTTCAGTTTCCCGGCGATATCTTCATTGTTCCTGGGCGAGTTTGCGGATATGGTCCTCCAACTCCTTCAAGGACTGCAACAGCGAAAAAATTTCGGTAAGGGCTTGTCGCTGCATGTCCACCACTTCTTTGACAACTCCCGTCCGCTGGGTGAAGCCGGCGGAACGGCGCTGGATGCCCTCCAAAATTTTCTCGATGTCCTGAACCGACCGGGAACTGTCGTCGGCCAAACTCTTAATCTCTTCGGCCACCACCGCAAAGCCTCGTCCCTGCTCACCCACCCTGGACGCCTCAATGGCGGAGTTAAGGCCGATGATCTTGCTGCGCTTGGCTATCCGGGTAATTACATCCAGCAACCGGCCGGTGCGTTCCAGGTCGCCTGCAATCTCCTGGGAGGCTTCATCCAGCTTGCCGCCGATATCGGTCAGCTGCCGGGCGTAATGGTCCAGAAGCTGCGCTTTTTGGCCTATTTTTTCAATTCCCTTGGTCAGCTGGGCCGCTGTGGCGCTCAACGCCGTCTTGTGCTGGAACTCTTTCTCCTGCGCATCGCGAAAGCTCAGCAGAAAGAGAGCTGCGTTGCCCGGCACCACCATGGCGTCCCGGGTTTCCACGTCGCCAGTGCAGTCGATGATGATATCCACCGGCTCCTCCAGCATGGCTTGGCCATAATCGGGATAGCACGGGTACTGCGCATCTTCAATTTCGCCCACCACCCAGCGCACATCCTGATCGGCAAGGTATTGGCACAGGGCCGCTACCTGCATTCCGTCATTGCCGACAATGCCAATCCGCATTATCTTACCTCCCATTCCCAGGGTTTACAGATTATTTCCCGCACTTGGGTCTGGAAAAAGAGCTTGGCATGGGCAGGGCGCAATACAACCGCTGTATCGGCGCCCCTCCCCGACCCGGCTATGGCGATGACGTCGCGCCCCCAGGGAATGGCGCCGGCATCGGCGGCCATGGCAGCAATTTCCAGGCATACCTTCATGCCCTGGCCAAAAGTGCGCAGGGTTTGCGCGATAATACCCCCGGGGTAAATTCCGCCGTACTTGCCGGACAGGGCTCTTTCCACGCCGCCAAACAAGTGGGTGGCGGTAACCAGGCGGGCGCCCTGGGCGCGCAAGTATTCCCGCTCTTCAGCCCCCATTTCATCGACGCCGGGCTCACGGAAGCCGACGTGGTGGGTAACCACCACCAGGTTGTCGACCTTGTTCACCAAAAAGCGGGCGGTGTACCCGGTGGTGGAAGCGACCACAATATCCTTTATACCCAGTTCCCCGGCCCTGGCCAGGGCCAGCTCGCAAGTAGCCTGGGTGTTTTCCCGGCCTGCCTGCGGCCAATACTCAGTCATCCAGGACTCCCCCTTCTTCTCCCAATATTCTGATGGCATCGCCATATATCTCAGCCAGCTTGAGCAAATGTTCGATGGAGATATATTCGTCCTTTTGATGGGCCAGCTCCTCCTGGCCAGGGAAAACGGGGCCAAAGGCCACTCCATTGTCCAGCGCCCGGGCGTAAGTGCCGCCGCCGATGGAAATGAGCCTGGGCTCTTCTCCGGTGTGTTTGCGGTACACCTGCTGCAGCACGCGAATTAACGGCGAACCGGGATCGACAAAGAGGGGCCCTTTGCCGCCCCGGGGGGTCAGCTGCACCGATGCAGGCAAGACCTGCCCCATTTTCTCCAGAATCTGCTCCTCCCGGAAACTGACGGGATAGCGGATATCCAGCAACACTTTGACGGTATCTTCCTCCATGCTGATGACGCCCATGTTGGCGGTGAGGGGGCCGGATACTTCGTCTTTCACTTCAATGTTCAAACCCCGGCCGTCGTGGCTGAACCCAATCTGCCGGTACAAAAAGCCGATGATGCCCTCGGTAAAGCCCAGGTTGTACAGCATGGCCAGGGCATAGCTGATGGCATTTTCACCGGTCTCCGGCATGCTGCCGTGGGCCGAGACGCCCTTAAAGAGCAGGTGCAGCCCCTGGCCGGTTTCGTCTTTGTCGATTTCTATTTTGGCGCCGATCTTGGCGGCAACGGCGGCAATTTCCTCTTCCCGGACCCCCTGCAGGCCCACGCGGCAACGGTCGGGCACCATGTTGGGACGGTTGCCCCCGTCGAGCGCTGTCAGGACGATTCCCTGGGGAGAAACCAATTTCCCTGCCAGTTCCACCATCAGAATGCCCTTTTCACTGTAAATAACCGGGAACTCGGCGTCGGGGGCAAAGCCCAGGTGGGGCTTTTCCGCCGCCTGCATATAGTGCTCCATGCAACCCCAGCCGCTTTCCTCATCTGTACCCAGTATCAGGCGAATGCGGCGCTTGGGTTGCCAGCCCGAATCCCTGAGGGCTGCCAGGGCATACAGCACCGCCACGGCAGGACCTTTGTTGTCAATGGCGCCCCGCCCGTAAATGCGGCCGTCTCTGATCTCACCTGAAAAAGGCGGCACACTCCACCCTTCCCCGGCGGGAACGACGTCGAGATGACAAAGAATCCCCAATATCTCCGGCCCTTGTCCGTATTCGATGTGCCCGGCATAACCGGAAAAGTTTTCCGTCTTAAAGCCCAGCTCCCGCCCCTTGGCCAACATGAATTCCAGGGCCTGAGCAATGGGCGCGCCAAAAGGCTTGCCGGGACCCTGGTCAGCTTCTTTGACGCTGGGTATTTTAATTAACTCCTGTGCCGTCTCCACAATCTTATCCTTATAATCCCTGATGTCCACCACGACACCTCCAAATTATTATTGCCCAAACCGCCGCTCAGTTCCCGAACGCAGGGCCGCGATGTTGGAGCGATGGCGGTAAATTCCGATAAGCAGGAGCAGGATGCCCAACACTTTGTACCACACCGCAGTTTCGGCAAGGGTCAGGAGCACAGCCATGACCAGCAAGAAGTTCAGCGAACCCAGGGAAACGTACTTGGTGACCAGCACGTTGAAAATCGCCGCCAGAATGGCCGGTCCGGCCAAACCGGGGAAAAGGTAAAAATAACTTCCTATTGACACTGCTATGCCCTTGCCCCCGCGAAATCCAACGTATATCGACCAGTTGTGGCCAATTACCGCCGCCAGGACAGCGACAAACATGGCCGGCACCGTGCCCAGCCAGAGCCTGGTAACCGTCAGGGCCAACAGCGCCTTGCCCACATCCATCACCGCCACCAGCAATCCCAATTTGGGGCCCAAAACCCGGTATGCGTTGGTACCCCCTATATTGCCGCTGCCTTCGCCGGTAATGTCAATACCCCGCCATTTGCCGACAATGTATGCCGAGGGAATGGCTCCCAAGAGATAACTGTAGACTGCTGCTGCGACATACTGCACCTGCAAATACCCTCCTGTATATCCATAATATTACGTCGCCGCGAATATTCTCATTCATTGCCCGCTGCGACATAATAATACAGCTGGCAAAACTCCCTGTAGCCCAGTCCTTCCAGGTCGTTGTATAGTTCGCGGTCTTCCGCTCTGACCACCACCGGGTTGCCCCGGTTCAGCAAGGCGGCAGTCACCGCCCCAAAGGCCTGCTGGCGCCAATAGGCCACATCCTGTGAAACAGCGAGGTTCCACTCCACCACCTCGTACCAGGGCGCCACCGCCTGCTCCACCTTAAAGCCGGCGATTATTTCCCCGCCGCCGTTCTGCACCGTCACCAGTTCACCCTGCGCGGGACCGGAGTGCGAGGCAAAGCTAACCTCGACGGGAAACCGCTTGCGCCATGACGACGTCAGCTTGCGCACGCATAATTGGGAGCGGGAGAGCTGGCCGTGGGGGAACCAGCGCTCCAGCATATCCACGGTGGCCGGACTGGTGGTATAAAACCGGTATACCTCGGCGCCGGGCAACGGCGCCAATAAATCCTCCAAAAGCATTTCATTCTCCACCCTTAGCCACACACACTGGCGATGCAGGATCAGCAAGCCCGCCGACCATGGACCGGCGCCCAGGCTGTACACCGCACTGGAGGGAGTTTCCAGGCAGCTTTCCAGCACCCACAGCCACTCGTAGTTTTCCAGCGGCTCCCGGGCCAGAAAGGCACGCAGTTCGCCAATCTCTTCTCTGGACAATTTCTCTGCCTTCACCAATACTCCCCTCTCTATACCCTTCAGTATACCATATGCCTCTGTGAACATTATCCACAAAGAATAAAATTTTCCTGCCCCGGCAAGGCTATAACAGAAAATGGTTTTGGGAGGCGTTATATTGCATGGCAGTTCCTCAATGACGCAAAGAGAATTGCTTAACCTTCACGATTGCCTGCGGGCAGAAAAACTGGCTATAAAAAAGTTTGGGATGCTGAGCGCCCAAAGCCGGGATCCGGAAGTGACGGAAATATGTACCCACTTGGCCAACCGGCACCAATAGCATTATAGCACACTGCTCAAGCATTTGCAGAGCAGTGAAAACACCGGCATCCATTAGGGAGGGACCTATGAAAAAGAACACGCAGTGGACAGCCGGAGACATCCTGGCCGAAGCCAAAGTATGTGAGGAGCATTTAGCCTGCCTCTACAACGCCGCCGCCCTGGCAGCCCGATCCGAAAAAATCCGCCGGGATATGCTGGACATCCTCAAGGACGTGCATCAACTGCACCATGACATCGACATGGTCATGCAACGGCGGGGACTGTATACTTTCCAGGCTGCCGACCCAACGGAAATAGCCAGAATCCGTCAACAACTGGGCTAAAGAAGAGAAAGACAGGGTGCTCAGCACCCTGTCTGTTTATTCTTCCATTTCTTCAAAAAATTCCTTGCCAACTCCGCACTCGGGGCAGACCCAATCCTCGGGGAGATCTTCAAAGGCGGTACCCGCAGGGATCTCGTCCCCGTCTCCCTGGGCGGGATCATAGATGTAGCCGCATACCGTGCACTGCCACTTGGTCAAGATTGCACCTCCTCTCTCCAGATAGTCCTGGAATCTATCCCGGCCACGGCCGCATCCACCAGGCTCCCGACATCCAGCTTCGCTTCAGCGGCCTCGGCCTGAGCCAAGGTCGGCCGCGTTTTGGGACGGGGAGAAACAAATAAGGTACAGCAATCCTGATAGGGTTCTATGGAAGTATCGTAGGTTTCGATTCGCCGGGACAGGTCCATTATTTCCACCTTATCCAGCCCCGCAAGCGGGCGCAGGACGGGGATGGACACAACGCTGTTGATAACCGCCATGCTCTCCAGGGTCTGGCTGGCCACCTGCCCCACGCTTTCGCCGGTAATCAGCGCCAGGGCGCCGACGCGCCGGGCCAGGACCTCTGCCACCCGGAACATAAAGCGACGCATGACAGTTATGGTCAAATCTTCAGGCACATGCTTCATTATCTCCGTCTGCACAGGAGTAAAGTTGACGACATGCAGATTAACCGGAGCCCAGCGGGACAGGATGCCAGCGAGCCTCTCCACTTTGTTCAGCGCCCGCGGGGATGTAAAGGGCGGCGTGTCAAAATATACAGCCTCCAGGGCGATGCCCCGCTTCATGGCCAGCCAGCCCGCCACAGGGCTGTCAATGCCCCCCGACAGCAGCAGCACGCCCTTGCCCGTTACCCCCACCGGCAGTCCGCCGGGGCCGGGTATTACCCGGGAAAACACAAAGGCGCCTTCTGGCCGAACTTCGATGTTGACAACCCGTTGCGGTGAGTGGACATCCACTTTCAGGCCCGGGCAATTGCGTAACAGGTGTCCCCCCACTTCCCGGTTGATTTCCATGGAATTCAGGGGAAAGTTCTTGAAGGAGCGGCGAGCCGCCACTTTAAAGGTGGCCGGCCGGCCGTCGGCCAGCAGCTCTTGCAACGCCGCCTCCTTGATCAATTCCATGTCCAGCTCCTGCCGCACCACGGGGCTGAAAGACACCAGGCCGAACACCTTTTGCAGCGCCGCAGAAACGGCATTAAAGTCGTGCTCAGGGGGCAGGTCGACGAACAACCGGCCGTACGGGGCAGAAACGGAGTAACCCGGACCCAGCTGCTTTAAGCTGCGGCGGATGTTCCGGGCCAGGCTGTTGATGAAAAACGCGCGGTTTTTGCCCTTCAGACCCACTTCGCCAAAGCGCACCAAGACCTTGTCGTACATCACCGTCTCCTCCTCCCCCGGATAAAGGCCAGTTCGGCCAGCACCTGCCGAATCATGGCCAGGGCATAATCTATTTCTTCCTCGGTGTTGAGGGCCGAAAAACTGAACCGAAGCATGCCGGTGACGGTCTCGTCATCCAGTCCCAGAGCCTCGGCAACGTGGCTGAGGTTTCCCTTCTTCCCCGAACAGGCCGCACCGGTGGAGACATACACTCCCTTGCCCGACAGAGCCTGCAACAATATTTCCCCCCGATACCCGGGAAAACTCACCGCCACAATGTGGGGAACTCCCCGGGCAGGAGAAACCACTATACACGGCAGTTCCTGCAAACCCTGTACAAAGCGCTCCCGCAGCCGCGCCACCTTTGCCGTCCGCCGGGCCAATTCCTGCCGGGTCAGCATGACCGCCCGGCCAAAACCCACAATGCCGGGAATGTTTTCGGTACCCGACCGCAGCCCACCTTCCTGGCCCCCGCCGTCCAGCAGCGGCGTAAGGGTGTCCGGCCGGGCAGCGTACAGCGCCCCCACGCCTTTGGGACCGTGGATTTTGTGCGCGCTTACGGACATGAGGTCTACCCCCAGCCGGGCCGGCTCCAGTTCAATCTTGCCCAGGGCTTGTACGGCATCGACATGAATTACGGCCCGGGGCTGGCGGGCCCGCACCAGGGCGACGATATCCTGCAGGGGTTGCACCGTCCCAATTTCGTTATTTACAGCCATGATGCTGACCAGGGCTGTCGGTTCGCGCAGGGCTGCCTCCAGCTTGTCCAGCAGCACCACCCCCTGGCCGTCGACGGGCAGGCGCAAAACCTTCCACCCTTCCCGTTCCAGCCGGGCGAAGACTGCCAGCACCGATGGGTGTTCAATGCTGGAGGTAATCAAAATGCCCCGGTTTTTACCCGCCAGGGTTCCCTTTATGGCCAGGTTGTTGGCCTCGGTACCACCGGATGTAAAAATAATGTTGCCGGGACTGACCTTCAGCAGTTTGGCAATTTCGCCCCTGGCCTCAGCCAGCATCTGTTCCGCTCCCGCCCCCAGGTGGTGCAGGGAAGAGGGATTGCCGTACTGCTCCAGGGCAGTTTTCATGGCCTCGATGACCTGGGGATACAATGGTGTAGTTGCTGCATTGTCCAGATATACCTGTCTCATGTCATCGCCTCAAATTTTATTTTCATACTACCATATTTTTCCCTTAACCTCTACTGTATTTCGGCAATCCGGGCGGCGACGTCCTGGGAATTGGCCCTGCCCGCCCAAAAATCCTCCAGTATGGCGCCGAGTTTGGCGCAAAACTGCTCTTCCCGGGCCCGCCCCTGGCTGTCTATGCTGCCCAGGGGAGCCCCGGCCACAACGGCGGCCGTTGCCGCCTCCCGGAAACTCGGGGGCAACGCGCTGCCGTCCCAGGCGCCCCCTGCCCAGGCCGGGCCGGCCCAGAGCAGGGCAGCCAGGCAGGCACTGCTCTGCATAGCCAAAAATTCTGCCAGAAGCGCCGCAGCCAGGGAATGGTCGTCGCCTTTATACTGTATTTGCCTGAACTGAATTAAGTTTGCGGCGCTGAAGGGAACGCTGACCCGGCCCCCGTCCATGCCGGGCAGCGGCAGCAGCACCAGGTCCTCCCCGGTCTTTTCCGCCAGCCAGGGAACAAAAGCCGGGGCGTAGCCTCCAAGTATAATCTTGCCCTGGGTGATTTCCCGGTATGCGCCGTCGCCGCGCACCAAGCCTTTATTGCGCAGCAGCTCCAGGGCGGCGAAGACTTCCTGGAGCTCCTGGCCGCCCCAGTTTCCCCGGCCGGTGCCGGTGGCCGCAGCCAGGGCCTGGCGGGAAAATTCCCCCTGCCAGTCGTTGACAACCAATTCCAGCCCCCTCTCTTCCAGCCACTCTCCCAGCTGGCGCCATTCCCAGTCAAAACCGGGCCAGTCTGCTCCTTCCTCCAGGCTGCCGGCCAGCGCCAGCAGCCCCCGGGGCCATATCCACCGCGGCCAGGCCCACATCTCGCCGTCATGGACGACGGCCTTGCGGCCTGCGTCGTTGAGCAGGTCGGCGTCGGTCCACAGCCGGGCCGGTATTTGCAGCACATGATCCCGCCGGGCCAGCCCCTGCCAGTCGGCCCAAATGTCCGGGGGGGCGCCGTCCCGCAACGCCTTGCTCAGCTCGGCTTCGGCCTGCGACCAATCCAGCCACCGGCACTCCACCCGAATGTTGGGGTGTTGAGCGGTGAACTCCGCCAGCAGTTCTTCCACTGCCTGGCGGTACCGCCCCTGGGAATCCCAAACCCGGGGCAACTCCACATCCCAATACTCAACGGTATAGGTCTTTTGGGAATCCAAACTGACCCGCGGATTTACTGCCGGAGGCCGCCGCTTGCCGGGACTGCACCCGGAAATCAGGGCAATTGCCAGCAGGGCGGCGAGGAATTTGCGCATGCTCTCATCCCCTACGGAAGATTTATCAGCCAAAACACCGTCTCATCCACCGTCCCGGTGGGTTCAAGTCCCATGGTGCGCTGCAGATTTTTCACCGCCGCCGTCATGTCGGCATCAAAGATGCCGTCGGCCTCGCCGGGGTCAAAGCCCGCCTTGCGCAACGCCCACTGCACCATGACCACGTCCTGCCCCACCCGTCCTTCCCGCATTGGCAATTTATACTGGACATGGTAGTTGCCGGTAATAATGACCCTGGTTCCGATGGGAATCCACGGGTAGATGAGCTCCACGTCCTTGTTGTACATGCGAATACAGCCCAGACTGGCCACCCGCCCGATGGACCAGGGGGCATTGGTGCCGTGGACGCCGTACCCGCCCCAGGGCACGTTGAGGCGCATCCAGCGGGTACCGAAGGCGTCGTTGGGCCGGTAGCTCTTTTCCACAATGCGCCATTCCCCCATGGGCGAAGGCGTAGCCGGCCTGCCCGGCGAAATGGGGAAACTGGCCCATTCCTCCCCGTCGGAAAACACGGTAAGTTTCAGCTGATCCAGGTAAATCTCTATGTGCACCTCCCCCGGCGGCGGGTCGGTCTTTTCCCCCTGGGTGATGTCCTCGCCGTGGTACAGCAACGGCCAGAACCACAGTTCAGCTTCCCCTGTCGGTTCCAGCTCCAGATCTGTCTGGGCTTCCCGCACCGCCCGGGCGGTGGCCTCGTCGTAAATGCCGGTAATTTCCCCCGGGTAATAGCCCAGTTCCTTCAGGCGTTCCTGCAGTTCCGCCACATCCGCCCCCTCCAGGGGGGGATGCGTCAGGTACAATTTACGGTTATAGCGGCACTGGTGTTCTCCGGGCTGAAAATGTTCCAGGACCAGCGCGGCGCAGGCAACCGCGGCGCCGAGGAAAACCAGGCAAAACAGCCACTTCTTCACCCTGCTTCCCCCCAATCCTGTAAAAACTTATTCCCCCGCCGCAAAAAAAATGCCAGCCGGCTTGACCGCTGTCGCCGGCTGGCATATAGTGTGGACAAAGGGGGAGAACAGATGGACACTGAAAAAGTACTGGTCGTCAGCGCGGACTTGCTGCCCCTGCCCCCCACCAGTTATGTCACCGGTGCGGGGCAAATCCAGTCCATTTTGGACATCTGCAGCAAAAACTGCAGGTTCATGCCGCGCAAACAAGCCGAAGTGAACCCGGCTTACAAGCAACTCATTCCCTACGTCACCGTAATCTGCCGCCGGGAAATCCTCTACCTGGAACGCACCTCCGCCCAAAGCGAGGCCAGACTGCATGGCAAAGGCTCCCTGGGTGTCGGGGGCCACATCAACCCAACAGACCAGGGCCGGGACCTGGGCGCCACCATCGCCAACGCCCTGACCCGGGAGCTGCAGGAAGAGCTGTGGCTGTCTGACCCGGGCAATCCCTGGCTGGCCGGGCTCATCAACGACGACTCCACAAGCGTGGGTTCCGTTCACCTGGGCTTGCACTACATCCTCCACGTAGAGCACAAGCCCGAAATCCGGGAAACCGACAAGATGACGGCCCGGTGGCTCAGTTATCCCCGCTTAAAGAGCCTGAGCCAGCGCATGGAAACCTGGTCCCGGATCCTCCTGCCCAGTCTGGCCAGCGCCGCCCGGTTGTGAATGATCTGAGAAGCTGCCGCGGCCAATACAGCCGCCGCCGCAAAGCCCAGGGCACAACGCCGCAGAAACTCGGGCAACGTGAGCAGGCTGCGGCCCAGGGTACCCATGCCCACCACCCGCTCCTTGCTGTCCAGAACATATAAATCGGGAGAATAATCCCTGTTACCGTCCAAAACATCTTTGGCCGCATCCCATGTGCCCTGTTGCTGGTACACCATATCGGCGCCGGGCATTTTTTCTTTGGCCCACGCCGGCGGAACGACCCGGTAACCGTACCGGTCCAGGCCAATCATTTCCACCAATTCCGGCCGCTTGCCCACCACCAGTCTTAAAATGCCCGACATGTGCCGCGGACCGGGAAGGTCGGCAGCCGGGGGCGACGCCACCAGGCGGAGGCGCTCGAAAACCAGTTCGTCCCCCCGCCGGACAATCACCGCCAGGAAGCAGGCATTTTCACCCGCCCTGTCAATGCTGCCGAGCAATAGCCCCGAAGCCTTCACTTCTACCTCTTTCGGCCCCGCCTGCCAGGCGGCCATGACATCGACCACTGCGATTCCGGCCTGTTCACCCCGGCGAATATTGCCCACAACCACATTGTGGACGGGCCCGTACCGGCTTTGCACCCAAAACAACAGGCTGGCTAACAGCACAAAACCCAGGGCCAGCATGCGCATGTATTTTGGCCGCAACAAAACTTTAAACCTTTGCAATGAATTCCCTCCCCAGGTTAACTCCTTTCTCATTGTTCGCCTTCATCCCCTGTATTTCCTGCCGCATCGCCCGGGAATTTGCGGCAGGCAGCGGGCACGAAAAAAGCCTCAGGTTCGCCCTGAGGCTCTTAAATTCATATGGTGGAGACGAGGGGAGTCGAACCCCTGACCTCTTGAATGCCATTCAAGCGCTCTCCCAACTGAGCTACGCCCCCAGAAGTCAGCGTCAATGACACCACTTATTCTACGCAAAAACCTTTACTTTGTCAAGGCCGGCAAAAGCAAATTATATTAAAATGCACATTTGCAAACATAATAAACGAAAAAGGGCTGCTAAAGGAGAGATGATTAATGAAAGTGGCCATCGTCGGCGCCGGAATTGCCGGCCTGTCCTGTGCCTATGAACTGGAAAAATACGGAATCCGGCCGGATATTTTTGAAGTCCAGGATACCTTTGGCGGGCGCGGCTTTAACCACACCGCCGGCTGGATGAACATCATGTACCGTCCCGTCAAGGACGCCGTCGAATACCTCAAGAAAGACTTCGGCATCGTCATTAAGCCTATGGAACGGGTGACTCAGGTGGACTTTTACAGCAAAAACGAAACGGTGACTATAACCGGGCCCAAATTGGGTTACATTCTCCTGGTGGGACCGGCCCCGGGTTCCATAAACCACCAGCTGGCCGCCCACATTCGCACGCCCGTTCAATTCGGCCAAATCGTCAATGTGCGGGATCTGGCCCGCCAGTACGATTATGTGGTGGTGGCTACCGGATCCCCCGAAATTCCCATGGTGCTGGGCAACTGGCGTACCGACATCGCCGGCTATGTCTACGGCGCCAACGTCGCCGGCGAATTTTCCCCCCAAACCATTAAAATTTGGTTTAACACCCAGTGGTGCCAAAGGGGCTACGCCTACTTTGTCCCCTGGAACGACCGCAAAGGTTCCCTGGTCATCAATGTTCAGGAAATAGGCAGTCACGGGGCCCAAAAATGCTGGCAAAAATTTTTGGCGGATATAAAATGGGATATCGATATACTGGAAGTCTTTGAAACGCCGCACAATATCGGCCATGTTTACCAGCGGCGGTACAAAAATATCCTGTTTGCCGGCCTGGCCGGGGGATTTGTGGATCCCCTCTTTGCCTTCGGGCAAATCGCTGCGGTGGACAGCGGCGCTTCGGCGGCCAAAGCCATTGCCGAAGGGGCAGATTACGACCAGCTGGTGACCAACTGGCTGCGGCGCAACAACGACCTGCGCATCGTGCGCCGGTATGTGGACAAATTTAGCGATGACGACTTCGATTTGGCTTTGCGGGTAATCAGGGCGCCTTTTTTCCGCACCGTGGTGACCCGGAGCAATGTCAACCTCATCCGCATTCTGTCCTTTGTGGCCAAGGCCATGGTCAGTCACAAAATCGAGCGCATGGTCACCTAGCTTTTTTACCGTCTTCCTGGCCGGCCGCCCCCGCTGCCCGGGCGCCCTCCGCTTCGGTTTTGCCTTTGCCGCCGGGAACCAATGCGGACAGAACCAGCAACAGCGGGGGCAGAATTCCTCCCATCACCGTTGCCAGCTGCGAACCGTATTTGCGGATGACGACAATCAGGATCAGAAAGCTGAGGTCCTTGAAAAAGAACGGCCAGATGAGCAGCAGCAACAGTGTCACGCCGCAGATGATGACTTTGCCGGCTTTGCCCGACAGCTGCAGCACCTCCGCCACCGCAGTGTTGAACGCCTGGATGTAAAAGGCGGCGGCCACAAAAATGCCGGCAATCCATACTGCCACAAAGATGACCTCAATATGCTCCCAGAAATTCCCCAACGAAATGATGCGGGTAAGTTCGAAGGAGGAATAATACATGGAAGCGGCCTGGCGGGGCCCAAAGGCCGCCAGGGTTCCCGCAGCGCCCAGTTCCAGGGCAACTGTGGAAAGGAGCACCGCCCACAGGGCTATGGACCACGGTTTTCGCGCCGAGTCGGCGCTGACGTGACGCTGCAGCATCAATATCACCAACGGTATTTGAGATAACCAGCCGGTAAGCATCAGCCCTGCCTCCAGCGCCGGCCGATAGCCGTTTTCAAACAGGGGAATCAGCAACGAAACGTCCATGCGCTGCAGGGGCAAGCCCACCACCAGGAAAATTACCACCATACCCGCCGGGACGATGTAGGCGCTGGTTCTGATCAGGGCTATGGTGCCGCTAATAGCAGCATAGCCGGCGCACACCAAAAACATGGCCCGGATGACAATAAGGGGGGTTTCCGTCAGCAGAAACCGGGCGGTAAAAACCTCCAGGCGCCAAACCGCCAGGGCCGCCGAAAACAAAAATAGGGCGGCATAGGCCAAGCCGACAGCTTTGCCCGGCACCTTGCCCACCAGCCGGGGCAAAGCCCCGATAATGGTTTGCCCGGGAAATTTGCGCATTAACGCGGCGGCGGCCAGGGAAGGCAGTAAAGTCAGCAATCCGGCAATGATTACCGACACCCAGGCATCCTGACCGGCCGTTTGCGCAGCCAGGTACGGCGTAAACAGCACCGCCGTCGCCACGGCCACTGCTACTGCCACAAAGGCCACTTCCATTCGCGAAACCTGGTTCAATCCCTTCAACCCCTTTTAGCGAACCTGGCCCTGGCCGCGGATATGCACATGGCTGAGGATTTCAAATTCGGCCTCCCGCAGTACCTCCGGCCAGCGCCCCCGCAACTCCCGCCAGGCCCGGTTGTTTTGCCGGCGCAGGGCGACGCCTATGCCCAAAAAATCCGAACCGCTCCGTTGGGCTTGCCCCAGCGCATCTTCCATGCGGGTTACAATGAATCTCGACGCCAGCTGGCCCAGGTCACCCTTTACTTTTCCGTGCATCTCCATTATATCCGCCACTGTCCTTACCTCTGCCCGCACCTTCAGCTTTTTCCCGTCCCACCTGGTCGTAATCCTGGTATCGCTGCTGAGGATGCGGTAGCTGAAAGCCTCACTCCCGGGGCTGGGAGTTACCGACACCACCCCGCGTTTCACTTTATTGCGCCACAGCAGAAGTCCGAAGGTTTCCATCTCGTCCAGGGTTGCCGCCATTTTGTCGCCCCTGAAAACGGCTGTCTTGCCCAGGGCAAACCTGTCTTCGCTGGTCTCGATGAGAGGCAGGACCGCCTCGCGATCCGGTTCCAGCAACTCCGTCAGCAGCTGCATCAGCTCTATTTCCACCACCCCGGCCCGCTGGCTGTTAATGAAAAACTGGTTGGCTATGGCCAGGGAAGGCTGCCGGCTCAGCGGCTCTTGCACCGACAGCAACTCTTCCAGGTCGTCCTGGGTAACGGCAACGCGTATGTTCATACGGACATTGACATCCCTTCGGAAAAAGTCCAGGATCCGCTCCAGACCTTCCCGGGCCAATCTTTCGCTGACGACAACGAGGCGCAGGTGGCTGAGGAAGGGCTGCTTGGTGTTTTCCAGGAACATCTGGTCCAGGGCGTCGGTAACATTTTTGCCTTTGGCTTTTACCGTTTTTACCACCGGTTCCTCGCCGCCGCCGCCGCGGGTCGGTTCGGCACTGGGCAAACCCACCTGGGCATAGAGTTCCACCTCCCCCTCCGGGGTGAGGTCGATGCCCAGCACCAGGATGTACGCCAGGGATTCCATCTCCCGCAGGCTCCAGCAGCCGGAACAGAGAAGGACAGCAACTGCCAGCAACAGGGCTATGCACCTACGCACCTTCGCCGCCCCCCGCCCGTTGCGGCCCCTTTTTGCCCATGGCCCACCAGGGCGCCCGGAAGAAAATATCTTTCATATCTTTCCATTTAAAGGGAGTTACCGGCGACAGGTACGGCACGCCAAAGCTCTGTAACGAGCTGAGGTGCACCCCCAGCACCACGTAGCCGACGATGAGACCAAACATGCCGAAAGAGCCGGCCAGAAGGATGAACAGGAACTTCAGGATGCGCAGGGCGATGACAAAGGAATAATCGGGTATGATAAATGAAGCGATGCCGCCCAGGGCCACGACGATTACCAATTGCGGAGAGACCAGCGAGGCCTCCACTGCCGCCTGCCCCATGACCAGCGCGCCGACAATGCTGACGGCCTGGCCGGCTGGTTTGGGCAGGCGCAGGCCCGCCTCCCGCAGGGCCTCCAGGATGATTTCCAGAATTAAGGCCTCCACCACCGTGGGAAACGGCACCGGCTCCCGCACGGCAGCCATGGTCAGTATCAGCTGGGTGGGCACCATCTCCTGGTGAAAGGTTACGATGGCCACATAGAGGGCTGTAAGCCCCACCACCAGAAAAAAGGCCAGCATACGCAACGTCCGGCTCAGCGCCGAGAGGGGATAGTGTTCGTAGTAATCTTCGCTGGACTGGAAGAATTGCCAAAACACTGTAGGAATAATCAGGGCCATGGGCGAGTTTTCGGCAATCAGCCCCACCCTGCCCTCCACCAGTGCCGCCGCCAGTTTATCGGGCCGTTCGGTGGAGGAAAAGGGCCGGAAGGGCGTAAATTTAACATCGGAAATTAATTCATTGATGAGGTTGATGTCGTGCATGGCCTCAACATTAATTTTGGCGATGCGCTCCCGCACCTGCTTTACCAGCTGTGCGTCGGCAACGCCCTTGAGGTAGCAGACCACCACATTGGTGTTGGAAGTGGTTCCCACCGGTATGGCTTCCATAACCAGGTTGGGGGTGCGCAGGCGGCGGCGCATCAGGCTGACGTTGGTGATGAGGCTTTCCACAAACCCCTCCCGGGGGCCCACCACCACCGCCTCGGACTGGGGTTCACTGATAGACCGTTCGCTCCACTTGCGGGCCTCCAGCACCACCGCCCGGTCGTAGCGGTCGATGAACAGGACGCCGTGACCGGTAACAATCTTTTTTTCCAGTTGCTCCCAGTCCGCTTCCTCTTCCACTTTCAGGGCTGAAGGCAGGATATCGATAATCCGCCCGGGAATTTTGGTCGCTTCTGCTTCGCAAAAGCTAAGCCTGTTGAGGGGCTCCAGGACAAAGTCGCTGAAGCTTTGTTTGTCCGTGAGGGTTTCCAGGAAGACCAGGGCCATTCGCACCTTGCCCGCAGGTCCAAAGGATATACGGCGCACAATAAAGTCCAGGCTGTCCTTAAAGGTGTTCTGTATGGCCCGGACATTATCTTCCAGGTTGGCGCTGACCTGTGCAGGCTTCAGGTCTCCGGTCTTGTCCTTAATACCTGTCGGCTTGCGGGGGGTCCGGTACCTTTTGTGCGGCTTCTTGTAGTCCACAGCTCCCACCCTTCCCGATGTTTCCTCATTTTAGCTTGACCGGGGCACGCCAATTGTATTCTGTCCAAAAAAACAATTAAAAAAGTCTTGACCTGAGGACATGCCTGTGATAAAATTGCGCAAAGTAAACTGTATACGGTTTACTGGCCTTTAATACAGTCCTGCGAGGCTGTGAAGGGCAGTAGTTTTTAATGCCCTGGCCCCGCTGTGGGTATTTTTTTTGCCCGCAGCAAAATATAACGACAAGGAGGATTATCAATGACAAAGAAAGCGCTGCCCCTTTCCCGTCTGTTGCCCCTTTCCTTTCAACACGTCTTTGCCATGTTTGGCGCCACAGTGTTGGTCCCGCTGCTGACCGGACTCAACCCCCTTACAGCCCTCTTTACATCGGCCACAGGCACCTTGCTCTTCCACCTTATCACCGGCGGCAAAGTCCCTGCTTATCTGGGCTCTTCCTTTGCCTTTATAGTCCCGATTACGGTGGTGGCCAAAGAAATGCTGGAAAATCAAAGCGCCGGCATGGGCCTTGGTTACGCCGCCGCTACCGGAGCCTGTGTCATCGCCGGCCTGGTCTATGTGGCTACTGCCATGCTGGTGAAAATCATCGGTCTTAAGGCAATCCAGCGCTATATTCCTCCGGTTGTGGTCGGCCCGGTGATCATGACCATCGGTCTGGGGCTGGCCGGCGCAGCCAGGGATATGTCCTCGGGCAACTTGTTTATCGCTTTCTTTACCCTGGCCGCAGTCATCATCTGCAGCATATTTGCCAAAGGCTTCCTCAAATTGGTTCCCATCCTCGTCGGCCTGGCCAGCGGTTACATCCTCACCCTGATTCTGCAAACCGACGCCGCACAAAGCATTGGTTTCGTTCGCCAATACCTGCTTCCCGAAAAACTCATTTCCTTTGCCGAAGTAGCCAATGCGCCCTGGTTTGCGCTGCCCAGGTTTGTCTCCGAAGCAAATTACGGCACTTCCGGCGGCATCGAATTCCTCTTGCCCCGCTTTTCTCTCCCGGCCATAGTCCTCATTGCGCCCATTGCAGTTGTCACCATGGTCGAGCACCTGGGCGACATGCTGGCCATCAGCCGGACCACCAATCACAACTTCCTGGATAAGCCCGGCCTCCATCGCACCCTCATCGGCGACGGCCTGGCCACCGCCTGGGCCGGCTTGCTGGGCGGCCCCCCCAACACTACCTATGGCGAAAACGTTGGCGTGTTGGCCATGACCAAGGTCTACAATCCCATCGTTGTCCAGGCAGCGGCTCTCATCGTCCTTATCTTCAGCTTCAGTCCCAAACTGGGCGCTCTCCTGGCTACCATTCCCAATCCTGTCATGGGCGGCATCGTCATCCTGCTCTTTGGCATGATTGCCAGCATAGGTATCCGCACCTTGGTGGAAAGGCAAGTGGACCTGACCAAGGCCCGCAACCTGGTCATAGTCTCTACCATCCTCATCCTGGCCATCAGCGGCATATCCATCGGCGGCGGCCTCGTCCAGGGCATGGGACTGGGCGCCCTGGCCGGAATCCTCCTCAACATTGTCCTGCCGGATAAAGAAGAGGAGGAACCGAAGGAAAAAATTCCCACTCCCATTACAAGGTTCGACCAATAGAAAAAGCCCCGGGCCCTGGCCCGGGGCTTTATTGTTTTTACAGTGCCTGTTCCAAATCGGCAATGATGTCTTCGGGATCTTCCAGGCCGACCGACAGCCGCACCAGGCCGGGGGTGATGTTGACGGCCAGGCGCTCCTCTTCCGGCACCACCGAATGGGTCATGGAAGCGGGATGCTGAATGAGGGTATCCACATCGCCCAGACTTACAGCCAAATGCATGAGCTTGACGCCGTTCATCAGGCGGACGCCGGCCTCGTACCCGCCTTTGAGTTCGAAAGACATGACGCCGCCAAAACCGCTCATCTGTTTTTTGGCCAGTTCATGCTGTGGGAAGGACTCCAGGCCGGGATAGTATACTTTCTCCACCGCCGGATGGCTTTCCAGGAACCTGGCCACTGCCATGGCATTGCTGTTATGCCTGTCCATACGCACGGGCAGGGTCTTCAGACCCCGCAGCAGCAACCAGCTTTCAAAGGGCCCGATAATGCCCCCGATGTCTTTAAGGGTAGTCATCCGCATTTCGTCAATTAAATTCTTGGGTCCGATGGCCAGGCCGGCCACCACGTCGCCGTGGCCGTTGATGTACTTGGTGGCACTGTGGACGACGATGTCGGCGCCCAGTTCCAGGGGACGCTGAAAATATGGAGTCATAAAGGTGTTGTCCACCACAACTTTGGCCCCGTGCTCATGGGCGATATCCGCCACCGCCTGAATATCGGTGAGGCGCATGGTGGGGTTGGCTGGCGTTTCGATGTACACCACCTTGGTGTTGGGCCGAAGGGCCTTTTTTACCGCCTCCAGGTCAGCGGTATCCACGCCGGTGGCGGTGACGCCAAAGCGGGTGAGCAGGTCGTGCAAAAAGGCAAAGGTGCAGCCGTACAGGGCCGAAGAGTGCACAACGTGGTCGCCCTGGCTGACCAGGGCCATGAGCACCGCGGTAATGGCCCCCATTCCGGAACCGGCAGCAAAGGCCGCTTCCCCGCCCTCGAGGCTGGCGATTTTTTCCTCCAGGGCAGTTTGTGTGGGGTTGCCCAGGCGGGTATAGATGTAGCCCTCTTCTTCACCGGCAAAGCGAGCGGCGCCCTGGGCCACATTCTTAAAGACAAAGGTCGAGGTTTGGTAAATTGGCGTGGTGAGGCTGCCGTAAAGGGGATCCGGCTTTTGCCCGGCGTGGATGGCCCGGGTCGAAAAGCCCAGTTTTCCGTCCATTTCCCATCTACCTCCTGTGCAGGATTTTCGTTGCCCTAACTTTATGCAAAAAATATACCAAAGCTGGCACCGCCGTTGCCGCCCCGGCGCCGGCCCGCCTTTGGAAACTAATCTTTCCGATTGGAAATATATCTTTCCAGCCCGTAGCGCTTGACCTTGTTGCGAATGCTGGTATGGGACAGGCCCAGGGCCTCGCCGGCCCTGCGGGTGCTCCCGTACTTGCGCAAAGCGGCGGCGACAACTTTCCGCTCCAGTTCCGCCACCTGCTCCTTCAGTGTGCCCCGGCCGGCTGCGACAGCCGCCTCCGCCTGGTCCAGCAACAAATGCCGGGGCTCGATGGCAGAAGCTCCAGCAAGGGCTGCGGCCCGCTCCAATACGTTTTCCAGCTCTCTGACGTTTCCGGGCCAGTGATAGTCCCGCAAAACAGCCATGGCTTCGGGCGTCAGCGCCGCCTGGTGCCTGGCCAGCAACGCTTGCACAATAGGTTCGATATCCTCCCGGCGCTGGCGCAAGGGGGGCAGGGTCAGGGGAATGACATTAAGGCGGTAAAAAAGGTCTTCGCGAAACTTGTGCTCCCGGACCAGCTGCACCAAATCCTGGTTGGTAGCGGCCATAATGCGCACGTCCACCTGGATTTCTTCATTGCCCCCCACCCGGCGAATATGGCCCGATTGCAGGGCCCGCAGCAGTTTGGCCTGGAGGTGGGTGGGAAGTTCGGCGATCTCGTCCAAAAACACCGTGCCGCCGTGGGCAAACTCAAAGAGGCCCATGCGACCGCCCCGCCGCGAACCGGTAAAGGCGCCGTCTTCGTAGCCAAAGAGCTCGCTCTCCAGCAGGGCATCGGGCAGGGCTCCGCAGTTGATGGGCACAAAGGGCATGTCCCGGCGCGGGCTGGCGGCGTGAATGGCCCGGGCCAGCAACTCCTTGCCGGTACCGCTCTCGCCGTAGATGAGGATGGTTGCACTGGTTTCCGCCACCCGGCGGGCCAGTTCCAACAACTCGCCCATGACCCGGCTGCGGTACAGGATATTGGCAAAGGTTATCTCCTGCGCCCGGGTCACCGAATGCACCAGGGCGCGAATTTGGCCGGGGTCTTTGAGGCTGGCCACCACGCCGCAGACCTTGCCCTCTTCATTGATCAGGGGGCGCCCGCTGGTCATGTACCTGGTCCGCACCGGTCCCCGGCTGATGACTATCTCCTGGTTGTCGTAGCCCTGGCCCGTCTTGAGGGTCCTGAGCATGGGCACATCGGGGCTCAGCACCTGGGCAACATTTTTGCCCAGCACTTTGCGGCCCTGGAGATTGAGGATGGATTCTGCCGTCTTGTTCAGCAGCGTAATTCTGCCCTGGGCATCCACCGCCATGAGGCCTTCGCTGACGGCCTCGACGATGGCCTGAATTTCCCGGTGCCGTTCCTCCTGGGGCAGGCTGGAAATTTCCGCGACGGAGTGCACGCCGGACAGCTCCAGGAGGCGCGCCCGGATTTCCGAAAACTGGACCTGACCGCGAATGCGGACGAAAATGGCCCCTGACACCACTTCCATGGCCTGAATGTCCCAGCCCCGGGCGGCGAAGACCTGGAGCACGTCCAATACCATGCCCACCCGATCGGCAGTGTTAATCTTGATGCGCATAAGCCCACCTCTGGAAAGAAATCTTTCCAGAGGTATTCGCCGCCGGGCATCCTTTATCCTGCCTTATGCCGGCGCCGCTCATGATGCGGCAGGATTTTTTTGCACCACGCAGACCACGTCTTTGCCCCGGGTCACCTTCCCCTCTGCGACGCCGGTGGCTTCCGCCAAAATTTCCTGGTTAGTCACCACCAGGGCGGAGTGCAGTTCCTTGCCGGCCGCTTTTATCACATCGGCATCGAATTTAATCAGCGCCTGGCCGGGCTTGACCTGCTCTCCTTCGCCGCAGAGCTGTTCAAATCCCTCGCCCTTCAAATCGACGGTATCCAGGCCGATGTGCAACAGCAGTTCCAGGCCGTGAGACGTCTTCATGACCAGGGCATGGCCGCCGGGGAAGACCTTGACGATTTCCCCCGCCGCCGGCGCAACCAGGGTATTGCCTCGGGGCATGAAACCCACGCCCTTGCCCAGCAGGCCGTCGGCAAAGACCGGGTCGGGGAAATCTGCCAGATCCAGCACGTCCCCGTCCAGGGGCGCCAGCAGTTCAATGATTTCTGCCTGTTGGCGCAAAGCCAGGATTTCGTCCCGGATCAGGTCGCTGTCCCCGCCGTAGACAATCTGGAAAATTTCTGCAGCCGGCCTGCTTACACCTGCCGCCGGCAACTTCTCCAGCGCCGCTTCATCCACCCGGGCTGGGTTGAGCACCGTCACCCGCAGCCGGGTCAGGCAGGCATCCACCGCCCTGAGGTTGGTAAGGCCGCCCAGGGCAGCCACGGTATCCCGGGCCCTTGGGGCCAGGCCGGTGGCGGCGGCAACTCCAGCCGTCTCCTCCTCCGCCCCCCGGCCGGGGGTGGGGTAGTTGAAGCGGCGGATAACCAGGCGGAAGACAAGGTAGTAAATCACCGCCATCACAGCCCCCAGGGGAAAGATCAGCCAGGGGTTGGCGGCCTTGTGCAAATTCATGAAAAACAGGGGCAGGGCGTAACCGTAATGCCTTATGCCCAACAGGTAGGACACCATCAGGGTGGCTCCCGTCAGCACGCTGTGCACGGCAAAGAGCAGGGGGGCCGCGAAGATAAAGACAAATTCCACCGGCTCGGTAATGCCGGTAATAATTGAAGTGAGAGCGGCCGTCAGCATAATGCCGGCCACCTTTTTGCGGTTTTCGGGCCGGGCTTCATGGACCATGGCCAGGGCCGCCGCCGGCAGGGCGAACATCATGGTGACAAAGAACCCGCCCGAAAACGCCCCGGCACTGGGGTCTCCGGCAAAAAAGCGGGCCAGTTCGCCCGTTACCAGGTTGCCTTCGGGAGTGACAAAACTGCCAAAGACGTGGAGCAACAGGCTCTGCAAAATATGGTGCAGCCCGGTGGGTATCAGCAGGCGGTTGAGCAAGCCGTAGATAAAGGCACCGTAATGGCCGGTACCAAACACCCAGTTGCCCAGGGCCAGAATGACGTTATTGATGGGGGGCCACAGGTAACCGAAGAACACTCCGGCCCCAACGCTGACCAGGGACACGATGATGGGCACAAAGCGCTTGCCGGAAAAAAAGCCCAAAAACTCGGGAAAGCGGATGTTGCGAAAACGCCAGTACAGCGCCGCCGTATACGCCCCCACGATAATCCCGCCCAACACGCTCATCTCGTTGGGTATGAACTCGCCGCTTTCCAAAGCAAAGCCGGGATTGATGGCAGCCATCACCTTGACCAGAATGACGTGACCGGCCGCAGCGGCAAAGGCCGCCATGCCGTCGTTGTCGGTAAAGCCGATGGCCACCCCCACGGCGAACAGCAGGGGCAGGTACTCCACAATAATGGCGTTTCCTGCGGCCTTAAAAAACTCCGGACCAAACTCCCCGACAGCTATAAACAAAGCCGCCACCGGCATGACGACGATGGGCACCATCAGGGCCTTGGCCACCCTTTGCATTATTCCCCTCCACTTCATAGGCGTTTCTCCTCCTCAAAATAGCGATAATTAACCAGGGCGATATCCGCCTCGGCCAGGATTTTTTTAAACCAGCCGGCAGTGAGCAGCTCCCTTTCCCGGGCCCGGCGCTCAGTCAGCGAGCTGATGCCGGCCAGCTCGGCGTCGTCCTCGCTGCCGGGGTGGCAGAAAAGCTCGTGCACCCCGGGCCCCAGCCGGGCCACGTACCGTCCCATCCCTTGCCGGTCGGGGGGAAAGGCCTCGAGCCCCGCCACGGTGACGGGACTGGCGCAGGCCAGTTTCCCGGCCCTGCGCCAGGAAATCCCGGCCAGCCTGCGCTGCCAGCCGCCGATTCCCATCAGCGCAAAGCTTTGGGGGCTGATGAGGCGCAGTGCCGGAAGCTCAAATTCCCGGGCCAGCTTCACCGCCACATCCACCAGGCCGGGCCAGAGGTGCACGTGGTGATGGCTGTCCAAATGGGTGGGTTTCAGGCCCGCCTCCACCAGGCGGGTAATCTGCGCCCGCCACTCCTTCTCCACCTCGTCTTTCCTCCACAGCGGCGCCCGCCCCAGGCGCCGGAAGCGCCCCCTTTTGTCCACCAGCGACGGCACCTCTTCGGGAGGCAACACCGGCCTCAAGGCAGTGAGGGTAAGGTGCACCCCCACTCCCAGGCCGGGATTGGCCCGGGCCAGCTCCACCGCCTCATGCCAGGCCAGCCCCACCGCCATCAGGGTGGCCGAAGTCAGCACCCCGGTTTGGTAGGCTTCTAGTACCGCCCGGTTGATGCCGGCGGTAAGACCAAAATCGTCGGCGTTGATAATCAGAGCTCTCATTTCTTCAGGACAATGAGCCCGCCGTGGGCTTCCAGGTAATCGTCGAGGATTTTTTCGGCCACCTCCAGCGATGGCACCAGCGGGTTGAGGTTAAGGGCGAGCAGGGCCTTGGCATAGCTCTGCTCCATGGCCGCCTCCACCGTAAGCTTTTCATATGCCGCCACCAGCTGCATCAGGCCCAGCATGTCGGTGTCGGGCCGCTCGACCTGCAGCGGGCGCACCCCCCGCTTGTCGACGAGACAGGGGATTTCCACACAGGCGTCGTCTGCCATGCCCGGCACAGCACCGTTGTTCAGGACATTGACGACAAATTCCTCGCTTTTGTCGTTGTAAATGGCGCTGAGCACGCTGACCATCAGCTCGGAATGCCACTGGCCGCCCCTGCTCTTCCACAGCCGGATGTCGTCGCCCCGTGCCACCTCGGCAAAGTGGGCCAGCAACTCTTTTTCAATGCCCTGAACCACTTCGCCCCGGGTTTTCTCCGCCTGCATTTGCCTTTCCAGGCACTCCCGGCCCAGGTAGTAGTATTGCAGGTAGGGCGAGGGAATAATCCCCAGCTTGTTGAAGATGCGCACAATCATGGCGCTCTCCTCAGCGGTTTTCTCGTCGTCACTGGGCAGCATGGCCATGACGTCAACAGTCCCGGCCATCTCCCGGATTTGCGGCATGATGTCCCTGCCGTCGACAAAAATCCGGCGGAACCAGCCCAGGTGGTTAAGGCCGACATAGTCCAGCTTGACCTTGTGCCGGGGCACCTTGAGCAAGTTGGCGATAAAGTGCTGGACGCCGATGGGCACGTCGCAGATGCTTACCGCCTTGATGTCGGTGTACTTGGCCAGCATGGCGGCAACCATGCCCGACGGATTGGAATAGTTGATGAGCCAGGCCTCGGGGGCGTGTTCTTTAATGTCCCGGGCAATGGAATACATTTCCGGCAACGTGCGCAGGGCCATGGCAAAACCGCCGGGTCCCACTGTCTCCTGGCCGATGACCCCGTACTTGAGGGGAATCTTCTCGTCCAGCACGCGGCCGGCCAGTCCCCCCACCCGGATCTGGCACAGGATAAATGCGCTGCCGGCAATGGCCTCAATTCTGTCGACAGTGGTGCTCACCCGGACCTGGGGCAGGTCCCGGGCCGCCATTTTGCGGACAATTTCCCCCACTATGCCGAGCTTTTCCCCATCGATGTCCATGAGACAGAGCTCGGTAAAAGGGACCTCGTCCCGAATCTTGAGCAAGCCTTCGATTAAACCCGGGGTATAAGCGCTGCCCCCGCCGATTATGGAAATTTTCACTGCTCTTCCCCTCCTCGCTCGTTCTACCATATAATTTGCCATTTCTCCCCTATTTCCTGCCGGCTGGGGCACGCGCGGGACGCGGGTACACACAGGGGACGCGTACCGCTGTCTCACTTTCGCCCGGCTTGGCAACAAACCGCCGCCGCGCAAATCCACTGCACGGATTCCGGCAATGGACGTGAGACACTTGTACACGTCCCCTGTGGCGCAGACTCAAAGAATTGCCGCCAGAATACCCCCCACCGCCACTGCGGTGATGATGGAAACCAGCCACACCGCTGCTGCGATTGCCGCGCCGTGCTCTTTGACGAGGACCAGCAACGTGGCAATGCAGGGAACAAACAGGGTTATGGTCACCAGGGCCACGAAGAGCTGGGAACCGGCCAAACCCAAAGCCAGCAGCCCGGCGGCGCCAAAATCCCTCCGGATAATTCCCATTATGAAAGCGCTTACCACCTGAGGAGGCAGTTTCAGCCACCCGGCAGTAATGGGGGCCATGACCTGCTCCAGCTGCTCCAGCACGTGAAAGTAGTCCAGCACCGATACCAGCACAGCTCCCAGGACAAAGAGGGGCAATGCATCCTGGACAAAGGCCCTGGCCTTGGCCCAGGACTTGCGCAGCACATTGCCGGGCCGGGGCAGGCGCAGGCGGGGCAGCTCCAAAAACAACCCCTCCGGCTCGCCGGGCATAATCCTGTGTAAAAGCACCCCGGCCGCCAGGAAGATGCCCAGGAGTATTCCCCCATACAGCGCCAGCCAGCCCAGGCCCATGGGTACCAACATCATCGCAATCAGGCCGGTCTGAGCCGAGCAGGGCACCGCCAACCCCAGCAAAAAGGCAAGGATGATCCGCTCCCGGCGGCTGGACATTATGCGCGTGGATATCACCGCCATGGTGACGCAGCCAAAGCCGAGGATGAGGGGAATCACCGCCTTGCCGTTGAGACCCATGGGGCGGAAGGTGTTATCCAGAAGTACTGCCAGGCGCGGCAGGTAACCCGAGTCTTCCAGCACCGCCAGCAACAGGTAAAAACTGAAGACCAGGGGCAGGAGCAGGCCCAGGCCATAGGCAAGGGCCATGGTCAGCACGCCCAATTCTCCCGCCAGCACGTGGGCCAGCAGCCCCCCACGCGGCAACAGCACGTTAAGGGCGCGGGTCAGGGGCGGAATCACCCACCGGTTCATAACAATGCCTTCGGTGAAGCCCACCAACTTGCCGGCCACCAGTCCTCCCAGCACCCACCAGATTGCCGCCAGCACTGCAGCCGCCGTCATCAGCCCCGTCACCGGCCGCGTCAGCCACCTGTCCGCGGCGGAGAGCTCAGTATTGCCGTCGGACAGCCCGGTGACGGCGGCGCTGATGGCATTGGCCCGTTGGCGCCGGCCCGGGCTGCCGGGTGATGCACCGCCGCTCCGGCGAGGGGGGTTCCGGCAAAGCCGGGCCAACTCCCGGGCCAGCTCCGACATCCCCTCCCCCCTTACTGCGGCAGCCGGCAGCACCGGCACCCCCAGCTCTGCTTCCAAACGGGCCAGGTCAGGCACCCTCCCGCTCCTCCTGGCCTCGTCCATCATGTTGACCACAACCAGCATGGGCTTGCCCAGATCCAGCAACTGCAGGGTCAGGAACAAATCCCTGCGCAACCGGGTGGCATCCACAACGTTGACGATAATCTCCGCCTTGTCTATAATTTCCCGGGCCAGGCGTTCTTCGTCGTTGGCGCAGTTCAGCCCGTAGACTCCCGGGGTATCGGCGACCTCATGGCATTGCCATCTGCCCCGGCTCACTTCCACAGTAGTGCCGGGATAGTTGGACACTTCGGCGTATTTCCTGGTCAGAAAGTGAAAAACCACCGACTTGCCCACATTGGGATTGCCGGCCAGGACTATCCTCTTGGCGGGCGCCAAAGGGTAATTTGAATTTTGCGGGCAGTTTCGGCGCCCACCGCCACCATTTGCCCGTTTCGGCCCAGAATTACCGGGCCGTTGCGCTGTCTGGCCACGCAATACACATCCTCTCCTTCCCCCATCCCCAGGCACTCGGCCTGGCGGCGCACAGCCTCATCCCTGATCCTGACTATGACGTACCGCTTGCCCGGGGCTGCAGCCAACAAATTCATAGTCGACCTCCGTCGGCATAATTATTGGTACGTATTATTCACGCGGGGAAAGGAATATGCAGGGACATCAGCCACAAAAAACGGGCAAAACAAAAGACAGACCCGTCCAGGTCTGTCCCCTGTTCTGTCATGCCACCACGGGCTGGTCGCCGTACAAGGCCGAGAGCTTTTCCTCGGCCGCCGCCACAAGCTCCGAAGCGGCAAAAGCCACCCCGGCGCGCTTCATGCCATAGTAAAGCAACAGATTTATCAGTTCGGCATACTCCAGGCCGGCGGCCACAGCCATCTGGGGCAACGACGATGCCGGCGCCAGGGACGGCGTGCCATTGACGTCAATGACATACAAGTTGCCTGCAGCATCTGCCTTGATGTCTACGCGGACGACATCGGCACACCCCAGGGCGATAAAAGACTGCAATGCCAGCTCCCGCAACCGGAAATAAAGGTCCTCGTGCAGCCCGATAATCTGCGGCGCCCTGCGCTCTTTACGCCGCCTTTTTATGTTGGCTGAACGGATGTGGGTGCCCAGGAATATGGGCGGCAAAACCACCGGATCGGCATTTCCCAGCACTGCCACTGTGTACTCAGGACCGGGCAAAAATTGCTCCGCTACAAAACCGACGGGCCCCAGCATCCGGGTTAAGGTGCTAATGCGGCGAGCCAGTTGCCTGGGATTGCGGACGACGGAACCCTTGTCAATGCCAATGCTGTTGCCGCCTCCCGCCGGCTTGACAAACAGGGGAAAGCGGGACAGCGGTATGTCGGGAAGCGCGTCCTCCTCCACCGCCACATACCAGGGACACGGTATGCCCCGGGCGCGGAGAATCTCGTAGGTCAGGTTCTTTTGGCGGCAACGCTCCATGGCTTCAACGGAGGAATGGGAATAAGGCACCCCCAGTTCAGCCAGGCTTCGCCGCACCAGAGCGGCGCCGTTGCCGTTGTATAGAGTGCGGGGTTGGTGCAAAAAACCTTCGGCGATACAAAAGGCGAAATCCGGCCTGCCCTTCTGTTGAAAAACCTCTGCCAATGTATCCGCAGAAGTAAGGTTGACGGGGATAATCTCGTTGCCCCCCCGAAGCAAAGCCTGTTCGACGGCTGTAATTGTACTCTTGGCAGCACATTCCACCAGCATCCCTTTGCGCATCCTGTCCGGTACCCAATTGTAGACGAAGGCAATCTTCTTCAAGGCAACACCCCCTTCATCCTTTCCGCGTGATAATTATATCTTATTCGCCTGACCGCGGCAATATCCATAGGCAAATAATATAGCAAAGATACAGAAAGGAGGAATTCCCCTGACAAATGCGACGGGGACGCGTTACGTGTCTCACTCCCGCCGTGGGACATGGCCATGGGCTTGAGCGCGCCCCGGTCTGGCCGCAGAGCGGAACGGGAAAGGAGACAGTCGCATGCGTCCCCGGTGTCGCAGATAAAAATCAGCTGATGGCGGTGAGTTCCTGGTCCTTGTACTGCAACTGATACAGGTGGTAGTAATAGCCTCCCTTGGCCAGGAGTTCCTGATGGTTGCCCATCTCCCGCACCTGACCCTTGTGCAGCACGATGATCTTGTCGGCGTTTTGGATGGTGGACAGCCGGTGGGCCACCACGATGGTGGTGCGGTCCTTGGATATGGTGCGCATAGCGCGCTGAATAATCTGCTCTGTCTCGGTATCGATGTTGGCGGTGGCCTCATCCAGGACCAGAATCTTGGGATTAAAGGCCAGAGCCCGGGCAAAAGCCACCAACTGGCGCTGTCCCGCCGACAGGGTGGCGCCCCTTTCCTTAACCTCGCTCTGATACTGCCGGGGCAAAGCAGAAATGAACTTGTCGGCATCCACGGCCTCGGCGATGTCGTGGATGCGCTCATCGTCGATGTCGTAATTGTTGAGGCGGATGTTGTCGGCAATGGTGCCGCTGAACATGAACACATCCTGGAGGACCACGGCTATGTTACGCCGCAGCTCGCTGACATCCATGGTCTTGATGTCGATGCCGTCGATGAGGATCTGTCCCTTTTGAATATCGTAGAGGCGGCTGATGAGGTTGATGATGGACGTCTTGCCGGCGCCGGTGGCGCCGACAATGGCCACGGTCTGTCCTTTTTCGACGGTGAAGCTGACATCCTTAAGCACCCATTCGCCGGGATTGTAGGCAAACCAGACGTTGCGGAACTCGATTTTGCCCTGGATATCGGGCTTGACGGGGTTGTCGATATTGGTGATCTCGGGTTTGGTGTCCAGCAGCTGGAAAATGCGCTCCGAGGAAGCCATGGCCGCCTGCATGATATTGTAGCGTTCGGCCATGTGGTTAATGGGCTCAAAGAACATCTTGACATATTGGACAAAAGCGTAAAGCACGCCAAATTCGATGGCGCCCCGCAGGACATCGCCGCCGCCGATCCAGATGAGCAGGGCGACGCCAAAGTAGTACAGGGAGTTGAGGAAGGGGCGGAAAATGGCAAAGACCTTGAGTTCCCCCAAACTGGCGCGCAGGTGGGCGCGGTTGATCTTCTCAAAGTCGTCGAACTTCCTCTTCTCCTGGTGGAAGATCTGGATGATGCGCATGCCGGAAATGCTTTCCTGGAGGAAGGCGTTGATTCTGGCCAGGCGCACCCGCACTTCGCGGTAGGCCTTTCTGGCCATGGTCCGATAAATAAACGTTGCCGCTATGACCAGGGGCAGCAAGGCAAAGGAGAGCAACGCCAGCCGGGCATTCATCCTCAGCATGACCAGGACGATGCCCGCCAGGGTGAAAATATCCTTGAACATGTTGACCAGGACGTCGGTGAACAGCTCGCTGAGGACTTCGGTGTCGTTGGTCACCCGGGTAATGAGGCGGCCGACGGGATTGGTGTCAAAAAAGCGCAGGGACATCTGCTGGAGATGGGAAAAGACGTGATGGCGCAGGTCAAAGATGATTTGCTGTCCCGTCTTGTTCAGCAGGTAAAACTGCCCGTAGTGAAAGACGAAGCCCACTGCAATGACCGCCAGGTAGATTACCGCCAGGCGGATCAACGCTGAAATGTCTGCGGCCCGCAACGCCCGGTTTTCTTCGGGGTCAATGGGGGTGCCGGGGAACCGGCCGGCTTCGGTGACAAAATAGACCGTCCCGCTGTCTTCCTCCACCCGGTATTCCTTGCCCTTGAGTTCCGTCGGCACCAGGTAATTAATGCCGGCATGGGCGGCCACCTGGTACCGGACAGCTCCGGCGGGCGCCTGTACCTGTTCCTGCCGCACCAGCACCTGGCCCTGAACCTCCACCCCGGCCACGGGTTCGGTCCCGGGAGCAAAAGCTATATAGGTCTTGGTCCCGATGTAATCGTCAATGGCAATGCGAACCAGCCAGGGCTTTGCCAGCTCCACTCCCGTGATGACCACCAGGAGCAGCACCGAAATCAGCAAAGCCTTCCAGTACGGCCTGGCATAGCCCAGCAGCCTTTTCATCAACCTGCTGTCATAGGCTTTGCCCAGAATTTGTTCTTCGTGGTAATTTTCCATGACTGCTCCCCCCTTAGGCCTCGGCCACTTTCTTTTCCAATTGCTGTTTCAGGTACAGGTGCTGGTAGAGGCCGCCCCGCCTGATCAGCTCCTGATGGGTGCCCCTTTCAACAATCCTGCCCTGGTCCATAACAATGATCTCGTCGGCATCCTTGACGGTGGATACGCGGTGGGAAATGATGATGCTGGTCCGGGTCTGCATGACTTTACGCAGGCCCTTGAGAATTTCCTCTTCGGTGTGGGTATCCACCGCCGACAGGCAGTCGTCGAGAATGAGAATGGCCGGATCCTTGATGAGGGCCCGGGCAATGGATATCCGCTGTTTCTGCCCGCCGGAAAGGGTTACCCCCCGCTCGCCCGACATGGTCTCGAACTTGTTGGGAAAGTCGACGATGTTGTCGTAAACCTGGGCCAGGCGCGCCGCCTCTTCAATCTCCTCCTGGCTGAACTCGCCGGCAAAAGCGATGTTGTTGGCGATGGTATCGGAAAAGAGGAAATTGTCCTGGGGTACAAAACCGATATTTTCCCGCAACACCTTGAGGGGAATGCGGTTGATGTCAATTCCGTCGATGAAGAGCTGCCCCGGTTTGGGGTTATACAGGCGCACCAACAGGTTGACCAGGGTGGTCTTGCCGCTGCCGGTACGGCCGATGATGGCCAGGGTCTTGCCCCGCGGCAACCGGATATTGATGCCCTTGAGCGCCTCGGTGCCGTTGGGATAGGTGAAATCCAGGTTGCGGAATTCGATTTCCCCCTTCAATTCGCTTACCTCGACGCAATCGGGGCCGTCGAACACCTCGGGCTTGGCCGAAAGCAGGGCACCCAGTCGCTCCATGGAAGCAATCCCCCGTTGCAGGACATTGATGACCCGGCCCAGTGCCATCATGGGCCAGACCAGCATGCCCAGGTAAGTGTTGAAGGCGACCAGTTCGCCCAGGGTGATGGCAGCGCTGATGACCATAATGCCGCCGTAGCCCAGGACGATGAGGTAGCTGATTCCCGAGATAAGCTGAATCATGGGACCCATCAGGCCCCAGACCTTGATCATTTGCATATTCTTGACTACGTAGTCCCTGGCCGCCCGGTCAAACCGTTGGATTTCCGCTTCTTCCTGAACAAAGGACTTGATCACCCGGATTCCGGAGAGGTTTTCCTGAACCCGGTCGGTGAGGGCGGAAAAAGACTACTGCACAGCCCGGAAACGCCCGTGGATCATCTTGCCCAGCCTGCCGGCCAGGCCGGCCAGGAAGGGCATGGGCAGGAGGGCGAGCAGGGTCAGCTTCCAGTCGATGGTGTTGGCCATGAGGTAGACGGTGACCACCGTCATGAAAATTGAATCCAGCAACATCAGAACCCCCGGCCCCAGGGTCATGCGCAGGGCGCGCACGTCGTTGGTGGCGTGGGCCATGAGGTCGCCGGTCTTGTGTTCGGTGAAAAAGTTGGCGGAAAGGGTTTCAAAGTGGGCAAACAATTTATTGCGCAGGAAATACTCCACTTTGCGCGCAGAACCCATGATGAAGATGCGCCACATAAAACGCCCCACCGCCATGGCGACGGCGATGGCGACGATATAGCCGGCGTAACGCAGCAAATCCGCCGTCCCAATTTGGCGCATGTTGATCAGGTCGGTGACTTCCCCCAGCAAACGGGGAAATTGGAGGCTAATAATGTTTACAACGATTAGCCAAAAAATGCCCACCACGTACCGCCAGGCATTGTCCCGAAAGAATTCCCGCAAATGTGAAAACGATTTCATCGTCTCGCCCCCAACAATATATGCATACAGAAATGTTACCACAAGGCAGGCAGCCTGACAAACTCTGCCTCAACCCAAAAAGCCGCGAAATAACCCAAATGCCGGTAAAAACTAATGAAAGCTTTAATTTTCCGATATACGGAATATCCCCGAATAAAAATACACCCTCGCCGAGGGTGCAATGGTACCGAGAGCTTAGTTGGGAATACAGATGACCTGACCGACCTGCAGGTTGTCGGGGTTGACGCCGGGGTTGGCCTGCTGAATGGCCTGCACCGTGGTGCCGAAACGCTGGGCCAGCAGGAAGAAGGTGTCCCCGGGCCGGATGGTGTACAGGAAGCCGTTGGGGCACTGGGGCGGAGCAGGCGCCGTGGGGATGCAGATGACCTGGCCGACCTGCAGGTTGTTGGGGTTGACGCCGGGGTTGGCCTGTTGGATGGCCTGCACCGTGGTGCCGAAGCGCTGGGCCAGCAGGAAGAAGGTGTCCCCGGGC